>Ga0193753_10000015_pt1 | contig 285558 bp, 239 predicted proteins | sample H1c2metaG_FD_144925 | JGI IMG/M metagenome (GOLD analysis project Ga0193753, IMG submission 144925) | Soil microbial communities from a riparian zone of the East river system, Colorado, United States - H1c2 | ecosystem: Environmental > Terrestrial > Soil > Riparian zone | place: USA: East...
AACGACATCCTGAAATCTACGCTGCCCGACAAGAGATCATTGAACACATCTTTGGAACCATAAAACGACAATGGGGATATGATCATATTCTCCTCAAAGGACTCCGGAAAAACGATGGAGAGTTCGGGTTAATCTACCTTATTTACAATTTTCGAAGAATAATGAATATTTTGGGAGTTGAGGGGATGAAAAAGTGGGTGAAGAGAATGATTTTTTTGATTCTGAACCCAATACACTCCATACATCGTCAGGATCGAAAATTTAAAACAACTTTTTGTGCAGTTAGTACATGAACCATAGACTTTAATGGGAAATTAAATGATGGTTATTGCACGAACTGTCGTTATAGCCAATTACTAGAATTAACAGTTTTGCGAATATTCGACATATTTAGGAAGAGAAAATTACATCAGCCGGCTAAAAGCAATGAAACTTTTAACCGAATTACCATCTTCTATCATGAAGATGATTTTTGCCAAATTGAAATTCTCCCTGGTGACAACTTTATTAACCTAAAAGTTGAATCTCAAATAATTAGGACTTTGGCTAAAGAGAATTTTGATGGTACTGGATTCACAGACATCCATGTTCGTGATGACAAAAGCAGAACGAATTTAAATCAACTTCAAATAAAACCAGAAGACGTTGATAATATATTCAAGTTATTAGGTACTGATAGGATTTCGAATGTCATAACTGGATATGGGCAAACTTATCGTATTCCTCATGAAAACTGTATTGCTTTCGGCAAAGATTACAATGCAATTTACTATGACTTTAAAGATAATATAGTACAACATATTTGGCTGACTAACCCTAAAAACATTAATAGAACAGAGCTAATCGAATGCCTTTACGAACTTGGAAATAACTGGAACTTATTACTCCAAGACTGGAATCGAACAATTTCCGTTGATTTAAGAAATAAGCAAGAGATTAATAATTATTTGCAATCCTAGCAACTCTAAACCGAAAAAACTGGCTATAACATCGGCTCCTATGTAAAGCAGTTCTTCCAGCAGACTGCCAAAAGTAACATGTATTTCCTTTCTTTTTATTTCATTTCATAAATCAAAATTTTATCATCATCAGGTTGTTGATAAGCGGGATAACAGAATTTCAAAAGTACTTTTATTTCACTTGTCAGGGTGGTTGCAAAACACCCCGACAAGAGAAATAAAAGGGAGTTCCTCCACACTGCTTTTCAAAAAGAAATATTCCACTTTCATAAAGTCGGGGCGTTTTGCAACCGCCCCGACCCCGACAAATGAAATAAAAGGGAGTTCCTCCACACTGCTTTTCAAAAAGAAATATTCCACTTTCAAAAAGTCGGGGCGTTTTGCAACCGCCCCGACCCCGACAAATGAAATAAAAGGGAGTTCCTCCACACTGCTTTTCAAAAAGAAATATTCCACTTTCATAAAGTCGGGGCGTTTTGCAACCGCCCCGACCCCGACAAGAGAAATAAAAGGGAGTTCCTCCACACTGCTTTTCAAAAAGAAATATTCCACTTTCATAAAGTCGGGGCGTTTTGCAACCGCCCCGACTTTTTGAAACTGCATATGTAATTACTGACGTACCATCTGCTCCATACATCTGTCCCCTCAGCCTTAGCCGGTTGCTGAGCTGTAGGACAAGGATGAGTGAAGCAGGTCGAAGTATCGCCTCTTTTCAGCCTCCTAATTGTCATTTTGCCCAACTTTGACCCTCATCATTACGTTTTTCCATATATTTAGCTACAGAAATGGTCAGGTGTCTTAGTATCATCGTTTTTATAAGTTTTTTCATCAGTGGAAAGTTATGTGCTACGCATAACAGGGCTGGAGAGATCACTATAGAACAAACTGCCGACCTGACGATCAAAGTCACCGTAACTACGTATACAAAAACTACCAGCACCCAGGCAGACAGGGACAGCGTCAGAGTATTCTGGGGCGACGGAAGCTGGGAATTCATCTACCGGACCAACGGAGAAGGTACCCCACTGACCAACAACCGGAAAAGGAATTATTACGTTGCCAGCCATACCTATCCAGGCCGGGCCACGTATACGATTTCCATGATGGACCCAAACCGGAATGGCGGTATCCTGAATGTAAATCCACCCAACTCTGAAGGTGTACCCTTCTATATTGAAGCCACCTACACCTTTCTCAACCCCCAGTTCCAGGGCTGGAATAATACAGCCAGGCTTTTATATGATCCGATCGACTTCGCCTGTGTAGGCCAGAAATACATTCACAATCCAAGTGCTTATGACCCGGATGGGGACAGCCTTGCTTTCGAATTTATCGTTCCACTCCAGGACAGTGGTGTCAATGTACCGAATTATATATTTCCCAACCAGATCGCTCCAGGCCTGAACAATACACTGACATTAGACCCTGTTACCGGAAGCGTAGTTTGGATATCTCCCCAGATCGCTGGAGAATACAACATTGCATTTCGAGTCAAAGAATATCGTGCAGGGGTACTGATAAGTTCATTCATCAGGGATATGCAAATACTTGTTTTGATCTGTGACAATAGTCCACCAGATGTAACTGCCATTGAAGAAATCTGTATTGTCGCCGGCCAGCATCTCGAAATGAATGTCAATGTAAGTGATCCCAATTTGAATCAACTGGTTGCAGTTTCTGCATCAGGCGGGCCTTTTGAAGTAAAGGGCAACAAGGCTGTATTGGATGCAGGCGGAACAGGATTTCAATTTCAGCCTCTCCAGGCAATACTTACCTGGGACCCGCAATGTGAACACATCCGCGAGCAACCTTATACAGTAATCATAAAAGCAGTTGATAATTTTTTTGATACCACCGGCCTTGTCGACCTGCAGGCTATTCGGATAAGAGTGATAGGCCCTCCACCAGAAGTTGTAACTCTTGAAAATGCGCCGGATGCATTTCACCTAACATGGGCGTTACCTTATGCTTGTGAAAATACCACTGGAAATTATTTCAAAGGCTTTTCGATCTGGAAGCGCAATGGCAGCAACCAGTTTCAAATCGACAGTTGTGAAACAGGACTTGAAGGAAGAGGCTACACAAAAATTGCATCCAATTGGAAAGGAATGCAAAACGGAAGATACTTCTATGAAGACAAAGATATTTCGAGTGAAGGCAGTTATTGTTATCGCATACTGGCTGAATTTGCACAGAGTACTCCTTCCGGACAACCTTATTTACGTGTACTGAGCATACCTTCAGATGAAGTTTGCCTGAGGGCAAAGGCTGACCGGCCATTGCTTACTAAAGTTTCAGTTGAGACAACGGATGCATCTTCCGGGACCATCCTGATAAAATGGATAGGTCCTGAACCTGGTTCTATAGATACAGTTTTGAATCCGGGGCCTTACCGCTATCAGTTAATGCGATCAGATGAAATTGATGGCATAAATTTTCAGCCTGTAGCAGGCGGAAGTTTCTCTAGTCCTCTGTTGTCCGGTTTAATAAAAGATAGCTCTCTGCTGGACATAAATCTTGACACGCGTAGCCGGGGATATAATTATAGATTAGATCTATTAACCGGTGACCAGAATATATTGTTTGGTTCTTCACAAGCTGCATCATCTGTCTTTCTTACCGTTTTACCTTCTGATGAATCGAATATTCTTTCCTGGAAATCAAATACCCCATGGGATAATTATGAATACCAGGTCTGGAGAGGCGATCAGGGCGGTGCTTATCAATTAATTAAAACCACAGCAGATGAAGATTTTACGGATGGGCAAAATGTGGTGAATGGTTTAGAATATTGTTACCAAATCATTGCGTTAGGAAATTATGGATTGACCAATGTTCATTCTCCCCTTATCAATCAATCAGAGATTGCTTGTAGTATTGCTGTTGATAATGTAGCTCCCTGTCCACCGGAAATAGAAGTCTCCAATATTTGTGACCAGGCTGACCCGGGTACGCCTGCTGATGCTTTTGTCAATTATATCACATGGAAAGAAGTCTGTCCTGATGATGATATCGCTTCATATAAAATATTCTATAGCACCGAGCCGGGAGGCGAATTGATCCTGGTGGGAACGTTAAATGCCGGTGAACATCATTTTGAACATAAGCCAGGTGAAAAGATTGCAGGTTGTTATTCAATCGTGACAGTAGATCACAACAATAATGAGAGCCTGTATTCATCGGTGGTTTGTGTAAATAATTGTCCGATATATGAATTACCAAATGCATTTACACCCAATGGTGACGGACAGAATGATATTTTCAAACCGCTTAAGGCAAGATTCATAGAGTCCATTGACTTTCAGGTCTTCAATCGTTGGGGACAGGTTGTGCTTACCACCTCAGATCCCCAGATCAATTGGAATGGCACCAATCAATCCGGTAAGGATGTTTCTGATGGTGTTTATTTTTACACCTGCCGTGCGTATGAAAGTCAGAATCTTCCACCTATTGTACTTTCAGGATATATCGAATTGATTCGTGGTTGATAAAAATGGTTGTAGGTTAAAAGTTAAAGGCTGTAAGACTAGTTATATGGTTTTGGGTTTTAGGTTTTTACAATCTGATATTCCTAATTATCGATAACCTAATAACATACAACCAATAACCAATCCTACCGCCTATAACCTATAACCAATCCTATTACCTATAACCAAACTTACTGCCAATACTTCGACTAGCGCTCAGCACGAGTAACCTATAACCTATAACCAAACTTACTGCCAACAACCTATAACCTATAATCAAAACTACTGCCAACAACCAATAACTAATCTACTACCAAAACCAATCCAATAACCAATAACCATTAACCAATAACTAGTCCTACCACCAAAAACCTATAACCAATACCCAATCCTACAACCAATAACCATTTTCAAATATGTTTTCAGGGATCATTCAAAGCACCGGCACTGTACAATCTATTGAGCACAAAGGATCAACTGCATTAGTGACGGTATCTTCATCGATTTCAAATTCATTGCATATCGACCAGAGCATAGCTCATAACGGGGTTTGTCTTACGATCATAAATGTGAATGACGGATCTCACCAGGTAGAGATCGTCAATGAAACTTTATCAAAAACAAATCTTGGATTTATACAACCAGGGCAAATAATTAACCTCGAAAAATCCATCACGCTGGAAACACTCCTGGATGGTCATCTTATACAAGGCCATGTGGACCTGGCACTCACCTGTCAAAAAGTAGAAGACCTGGATGGCAGCTGGCTTATGCAGTTTAATTTACCGGCAGAACACTCCGCACTAATTATCCCACACGGATCCATTTGTTTAAATGGTGTAAGCCTTACTGTTGCAAATTTATTTGACCAATCGTTTAACGTGGCCATCATCCCGTACACCTACCAACATACCAATTTTAAATTCGTCAAAGAAGGTGATGTCGTCAATGCTGAATTTGATCTCATTGGAAAATATCTTCTGAGACAACTGGAATTGAGAACACTCACTGAGTGAAAAACGTGAGACGTGAGACGTGAGTAATATTACTGATATTGAAATAAAAAAGGAGAAAGTTATCCGTAGTTTCAAACTACGGATAACTTTCTCCTTTTTTATTTCGAATAGTCTAACTATAAAAAAAGCCCGACAAATTTCTCTGTCAGGCTTTTTATACATTAGGGAAGACACACTTTATCTTCCTGTTTTAAATTCATCTTCCTCATCGAACATATGTTCGATATATTCTTCACCACCTTTCGCTTTTACAAGTACATGCTCAAATTTGAAAGCACCTGTTCCTGCAGGAATTCTCTTTCCTACGATTACATTCTCTTTCAATCCTTGCAGGTCATCACGTTTTGCGCCAATCGCAGCCGTGCTCAATACCTTTGTTGTTTCCTGGAAGGAAGCTGCAGATATCCAGCTCTTGGTTCCCAAAGATGACCGGGTTATACCCTGTAGCATCGGACTTGAAGTCGCAGCAACTGCATCCCTGTATTGAAGCGGCTTCTGATCATTCCTCTTCAGGTATGAATTCTCTTCACGTATCTGTCGAAGTGTAACCACACCGCCGGCATTGTATTTCTTAGAATCTCCCGGCTCAGTGATCACCTTGCGATCATAGATGTTATCATTCTCTTCGAAGAAATCATGACGGTCTACAGATTCTCCCTGGAGGAAGCTTGTATCTCCCGGATCCATGATCAACACCCGGCGCATCATCTGACGAACGATAACCTCGATGTGCTTATCATTGATCGCTATACCCTGTGAACGATAAACTTCCTGGATACCATTTACAAGATAAGATTGAACGGCAAATGGTCCTTTGATAGACAGAATATCACCCGGTGCAATAGCTCCATCGGACAACGCCATACCTGCGCGAACAAAGTCTCCTTCCTGAACAAGAAGGTGCTTTGAAAGACCGATCAGGTATTTACGGCTTTGATCTGTTTTCTCATCGACCACATATACTTCGCGGTTACCTCTCTTGATGCTTCCGAATTTTACAACGCCGTCAACTTCAGACACAACAGCAGGGTTCGAAGGGTTACGAGCTTCAAATAACTCAGTTACCCGTGGAAGACCCCCGGTAATATCCTGGATCTGGCTTGTCTTACGTGGAATCTTTACAATGATCTGACCTGATGTGATTTCATCTCCGTCACTAACATTGATATAAGATCCTACCGGAAGAGAATAGTTACGCAATTCTTCACCATCTTTTGAAATGATGCTGATGCCCGGAATCTTCTTCTTATTTTTTGATTCGATGACAACTTTCTCTTCATATCCTGTCTGGTCATCACGCTCAGTCCTGAACGTAACACCTTCTTCGATAGAATCATATTTAATAATACCAGAAAACTCAGAGATGATCACCGCATTGAAAATATCCCAATGACAAATCATATCTCCACGATGAATCTTCTGCTTGTTTTTCACCATGATCTTCGCACCGTAAGGAATGTGATGCGTAGTGTACACCCGGTTGTTTTCAGGATCAGTGATTTTTATTTCACCTGACCTTGAGATGACAACTTCCTGCATGGTACCATCATCTTCTTTATTGTTCACCGTACGGATATCTTCAAACTCAATGGTTCCGTCAAATTTGGCGATCAGCTCAGATTCCTTTTTAGAAAGAGATGCAATACCACCGACGTGGAATGTACGAAGTGTAAGCTGAGTACCCGGCTCACCGATACTCTGTGCTGAAATGATACCCACAGCGTCACCCATTTCTGCGATACGCCCTGTTGCAAGATTCTTGCCGTAACATTTAGCACATGTTCCTCTCTTCGCTTCACAAGTCAATACTGAACGAATGGTCACTTTCTCAATTCCAATGTCTTCAATCCGCTCTGCAATGGCATCCGTGATATACTCGCCTGAAGAAACAATCAGCTCATCAGTCACCGGATGGATGATGTCATAAAGAGAATATCTTCCCTGTGTCCTGGAAGCGAGACTCTCAATAACTTTTTCATTATCCTTCAACGCAGAGGTTTCAATACCGCGCAGTGTCTCACAATCGTTTTCCATCACTACCACATCCTGTGCTACATCCACAAGACGTCGAGTCAGGTAACCTGCATCTGCAGTCTTAAGCGCCGTATCCGCAAGACCTTTTCGCGCACCGTGTGTAGAGATAAAATATTCCTGTACACTCAGTCCGTCAAGGAAGTTAGAAAGGATCGGGTTTTCAATAACCGCTCTTCCTGTATCACCTGACTTTCTAGGTTTTGCCATCAGACCTCTCAAACCGCACAACTGCTTAATCTGGTTTTTAGAACCCCGTGCACCTGAGTCAAGCATCATGAACACAGAATTGAAACCACCATTATGCAGTGACAACTCTTTCATCAGGCTTTCTGTAATCTTGTTGTCAGCATACGTCCATTTATCAATCGTCTGATTGTAACGTTCGTTTTCCGTGATGAGACCCATGTTGTAATTGTTGTTTACATCATCGACATCATCCTGTGCTGCTTTCAGTGTTTCTTCTTTAATCGAAGGCGTGATCAGGTCACCAAGCTTGAATGACAAGCCTGCCCTGAAAGCCCAGCTGAAACCAAGATCCTTGATGTCATCCAAAAACTGTGCAGTCCTTGGAAAATTTGTACGGATCAGGATATCACCGATTACTTTCCGGAGATTCTTCTTTGTCAGAAGTGTATTGATGAATGGCACTGTCGGCGGACATACTTCATTGAATAAAACACGGCCACAGGTAGTCTCGATCAGTTTCTTGATCATCTTGCCATTTTCATCTTCCTGGTTTACACGCACACGAACCGTTGCATGCAAATCAAGCTTACCTTCATTGTGAGCGATCACCACTTCTTCTGAACTATAATAGGTACGGCCTTCGCCAAGTACTTTACTACCGTTCTCTGCTTTTCTTTCTTTCGTCAGATAATAGAGCCCAAGCACCATGTCCTGTGAAGGAAGTGTCACCGGAGATCCATCCTGAGGATTAAGCATGTTATGTGAAGCCAACATCAAAAGTTGTGCTTCAAGAATAGCAGCCTGGCCCAGTGGTACGTGAACAGCCATCTGGTCACCGTCAAAGTCAGCATTGAACGCTGTACAAACGAGCGGATGTAACTGGATAGCTTTCCCTTCCACCAATTGCGGCTGGAATGCCTGTATAGATAACCTGTGGAGCGTAGGAGCCCGGTTAAGTAACACCGGATGTCCCTTGAGAATATTTTCAAGAATATCCCAGATCACAGGTTCTTTGCGGTCAACTAATTTCTTAGCAGACTTTACAGTTTTTACAATTCCTCTTTCGATCAGTTTCCTGATGATAAAAGGTTTGAACAATTCTGCAGCCATACCTTTAGGAAGACCGCATTCATGTAACTTCAATGTTGGTCCTACGACGATCACCGAACGACCACTGTAGTCAACACGTTTTCCTAAAAGATTCTGACGGAATCGTCCTTGCTTTCCTTTAAGAATATCACTCAATGATTTCAATGCACGTCCACCTTCTGCTTTTACAGCATTTGATTTCCTGGAGTTGTCAAACAATGAGTCGACAGCTTCCTGGAGCATTCGTTTTTCATTCCGAAGAATGACTTCAGGTGCCTTGATCTCGAGAAGACGCTTGAGACGATTATTACGAATAATAACGCGTCTGTATAAGTCATTCAAATCCGAGCTTGCAAAACGTCCACCATCCAAAGGAACAAGTGGTCTTAACTCCGGTGGTATAACCGGAAGATATTGGATCACCATCCATTCAGGACGATTGTTCGTATGTGTATTTCCTTCACGGATTGCTTCTACTACACGCAATCTTTTTAACGCTTCTGATTTTCTTTGTTGAGAAGTTTCCGTAGCGGACTGATGACGTAAATTGTCTGAAAGTTTTTTCAGATCAATATTCGCCAGCAAATCAAAAATTGCTTCAGCACCCATCTTGGCAATAAACTTATTCGGGTCTGAATCATCAAGCATCTGGTTTCCTTCCGGAAGGGTATCCAGCACTTCAAAATATTCTTCTTCAGTAAGAAGATCCATGAAGTCAACACCTTCATTTTCCTTCACACCTGTCTTGATGACAACGTAACGCTCGTAGTAAACTATCGATTCAAGATTCTTGGAAGACAATCCAAGGATGTATCCGATCTTGTTTGGCAATGATTTGAAAAACCAAATGTGCACCACAGGAACTACAAGCTTGATGTGTCCCATGCGCTCGCGCCTTACTTTTTTCTCTGTCACTTCAACACCGCAACGATCGCAAACGATACCCTTGTAACGAATACGTTTGTACTTGCCGCAATAACATTCGAAGTCTTTGACAGGACCAAAGATGCGCTCGCAAAACAATCCATCACGTTCCGGCTTGTAGGAACGGTAATTAATCGTTTCCGGTTTCAACACTTCACCATATGAACGTTCCAGGATATCATCCGGGGACGAAAGGCTCAGTGAAATACTACGGAAAAACTGTTTTTGTTTGACGTGCTTCTTTTTAAGAGACATAGTCTATAGCTGAATTATGATAGAATGAAATCAATCAAATTTTACATCGAGTGCAAGGCCGCGAAGCTCGTGCACCAGTACATTGAAACTCTCAGGAATATGAGGCTCCGGCATATTATCACCTTTCACAATCGCTTCATAAGCTTTTGCTCTACCGATGATATCATCTGATTTTACAGTAAGTAATTCCTGCAGGATGTTGGATGCACCATATGCTTCAAGCGCCCATACCTCCATTTCACCGAAACGCTGACCTCCGAACTGAGCTTTACCACCCAATGGCTGCTGCGTGATCAATGAGTAAGGACCAATAGACCTTGCGTGCATCTTATCATCCACCATGTGGGACAATTTGAGCATGTAGATAACACCTACAGTCGCCTGCTGATGAAAACGATCACCTGTGTTTCCATCGTAGAGGTATGTCTGACCCAGGTCAGGCAAACCGGCTTCAATGATCTGTCCTGCTATTTCATCAAGAGCAGCACCATCAAAGATCGGTGTGGAATATTTCACACCCAGCTTCTCACCAGCCCAGCCTAATACCGTTTCAAAGATCTGCCCAAGGTTCATCCGCGAAGGCACACCTAGTGGATTCAATACGATGTCAACCGGCGTACCATCTTCAAGAAAAGGCATATCCTCAGCACGTACGATCTTAGAAACAATACCTTTATTTCCGTGACGACCAGCGATCTTATCACCCACTTTAAGCTTACGCTTGCGTGCGAGATAAACTTTCGCCAGCTTCAATACACCCGGAGGTAATTCATCACCGATGCTGATATTGAAACTCTCACGTTTGTAACGTCCTATTTCTTCGTTAACCTTGATGCTGAAGTTGTGCAGCAACCTTGAGATCAGTCCGTCTACATGTTTTTCACCGGTCCAGTTCGTATAATCTACCTGGCTGAAATCAATGGTCTTCAGTGTCTTCGGTGTAAACTTGTTACCCTTGTTGATCACGACTTCACCATAAATAGTTTTTACACCATTTGATGCCTGTCCTTTGATCAGTATAGATAACTTATCGATAAGCAGGGTTTTCAGCTCATTCAATGCAACTGAATGTTTATCATCCAATTGATCGATGAGTTTTTTCTCCTGTGCTTTCTGAAATTTATCTTTTTTCGCGCGTGCAAAAAGTTGCTTGTCAATCACTACCCCATCTGTAGACGGAGGAGCTGTAAATGAAGCATCTTTCACATCACCTGCTTTGTCACCAAAGATTGCGCGGAGAAGTTTTTCTTCAGGTGTTGGATCAGTCTCGCCTTTAGGTGTGATTTTCCCGATCAGGATATCACCTTCATTGACACTGGCTCCAACCCTGATGATACCATTCTCATCAAGATCCTTTGTAGCTTCTTCGCTGACATTCGGAATATCATTTGTCAGTTCTTCTTCACCAAGCTTTGTATCCCTTACTTCGAGCTCAAAGCTTTCAATGTGAACGGAAGTGAAAATGTCTTCCTTGACAATACGTTCTGATACCACGATGGCATCTTCAAAGTTGTAACCCTTCCATGGCATGAATGCTACTTTCAGGTTTTGACCTAATGCTAATTCACCTTTCTCAGTTGCATATCCATCGCAAAGGATAGTACCTTCTTTCACACGGTCACCTTTCTTGATGATCGGCTTCAGGTTGATACAAGTACCCTGGTTAGTCCGCTGGAATTTTGTCAGATAATATGTACGCATATCATCTTCAAAACTTACCAGCTGGTCTTCTTCAGAACGGTCGTATTTAATTGTAATCTTCGTTGAATCTACATACTGCACCACACCTGGTCCTTCTGCGTTGATCAGCATCCGGCTATCCAAAGCAACCTTTGCTTCAAGACCTGTTCCCACAATAGGAGATGAAGGTTTGATCAATGGTACTGCCTGACGTTGCATGTTCGATCCCATGAGCGCTCTGTTCGCGTCATCATTTTCAAGGAATGGAATCAATGAAGCAGAAACACCCACAATCTGATTAGGTGCTACGTCCATGTATTCAATTTCCTCAGGGCCTAACATTGGGAAATCACCATGCTCCCGTGATTTGATACGGTCTGTCATGAAGACTCCACTCTTATCAATCGGTGTATTTGCCTGTGCTATTTTCAGGTAATCTTCTCCTTCTGCAGTCAGGTATTCTGCATTTCCTTTCAATACAACCTTTCCATCAGCAACCCGACGGTAAGGTGTTTCAAGGAAACCCATTTTATTAATCTTCGCATGCACGCAAAGTGTAGAGATCAATCCAATGTTCGGACCTTCAGGAGTCTCAATCGTGCAAAGACGTCCGTAGTGGGAATAATGTACATCCCGGACCTCAAAACCTGCACGCTCTCTTGAAAGACCGCCCGGGCCTAGTGCTGAAATCCTACGCTTGTGCGTGATTTCAGAAAGTGGGTTTGTCTGATCAAGAAATTGTGAAAGCTGACTTGTTCCAAAGAATGAATTGATAACTGATGAAAGTGTACGTGCATTGATCAGATCGATCGGTGTGAACACTTCATTGTCACGCACATTCATACGCTCACGGATCGTTCTCGCCATTCTCGCAAGACCTACACCGAACTGAGCATACAATTGTTCACCCACTGTTCTTACACGGCGATTTGATAAATGATCGATATCATCGAGCTCAGCTTTCTGATTGGTAAGACTTACCAGGTACTTGACGATAGAGATGATATCTTCTTTTGTCAGTACAAGCAGGTCTTTATCAATATCGATACCGAGCTTACGGTTGATCTTATATCGTCCTACATCACCGAGGTTATATCGCTTATCTGAGAAGAACAATTTGTCGATGATACCACGTGCTGTTTCTTCATCCGGAGGATCAGAACCTCTGAGCTGACGATAGATATACTGTACAGCTTCCATTTCGGAGCTGGTAGGGTCTTTTTGTAATGTATTGTAGATGATCGAATAATCTTCACCGATATCTTCACGCTGAAGGATAATCGTTGACTCATTCGCTTCGAGGATCATGTCAATGTGATCTTCATCGATGATGACATCACGCTCGAGAATGATCTCGTTACGTTCGATAGTCACTACTTCCGCTGTATCCTCGTCTACAAAGTCTTCTGTCCATTTGCGCAGGATCCGTGCAGCGAGTTTTCTTCCGATGGCTTTCTTAAGAGAAGCTTTGCTCACTTTCACTTCTTCTGCCAATTCGAAAAGGCTCAGGATTTCCCTGTCCGAGTCATAACCTATCGCTCTCAATAATGTAGTGACAGGGAATTTCTTCTTCCTGTCGATGTAGGCATACATCACATTGTTGATGTCGGTAGCAAATTCCATCCATGCTCCTTTGAAAGGGATGACACGTGCAGAATAAATCTTTGTACCGTTAGGGTGATAGGACTGACTGAAAAATACTCCGGGTGATCTGTGTAATTGTGAAACAATCACACGCTCAGCTCCATTAATGACAAAAGTCCCTTTCGGGGTCATGTATGGAATATTTCCAAGAAATACATCCTGGACTATCGTTTCAAAGTCAATGTGCTCTTCATCGTTACAGGATAACCTGAGCTTAGCTTTGAGAGGAACACTGTATGTCAATCCACGGTGCATACATTCTTCAATCTTGTAGCGAGGCGGATCAATAAAATAGTCTAAGAACTCAAGAACAAAAATGCTCCTGGCGTCAGAAATGGGAAAATTCTCCTGGAATACCTTATAGAGCCCTTCGCTGTTCCGGTTTTCCGGAGTCGTCTCGAGTTGGAAAAACTCGTGAAAGGATTTAAGCTGGATTTCCAGAAAATCCGGGTATTGAGTATTGAGATCAATCTTTCCGAAATTGATTCTCTCTTTGGTGATGGGTTTTACAGCAGTGTTACTTGCCATGGATTATTACGATTTAGGAATGTAAACTCTTATGAGTCAAATTCTTTCAAATACAAAATAGCTGAGCCGGAAGGTGTAAATACCCTCCAGCTAAGCTTTGTATTAATACAATGTTATATCTCAATGATGCACCTTTTGTTTGAGCAATGTCACCAGTTTAAGATTAAGTAATGATGCCTTTACAAGGGATCTCTTATTTGAGTTCAACTTCTGCACCTGCAGCTTCGAGGGCTGCTTTTACAGAATTCGCTTCATCTTTAGGAGCACCTTGTTTCAGCATTGCTGGAGCGCCGTCAACTAAATCTTTGGCTTCTTTCAGACCAAGACCTAATAATGTCTTCACTTCCTTTACAACCTGAAGTTTGTTGCCACCTGCTGATTTCAGGAAGATATCAAATTCGGTTTTCTCTACTGGTGCTGCTGATTCTCCACCACCTGCGCTTGGACCTGCTACTGCTACTGCAGCTGCTGCCGGTTCAATGCCGTATTCGGATTTCAGGATACCCGCGAGATCATTAACCTCTTTTACGGTGAGGTTAACTAACTGTTCGGCTAATGCTTTAACGTCTGCCATGTTTTGTGTTGTTTTTAGAAATTGTCAAATGTTGAATAGATATGAATTGAAAAACTTGGAAGCCTTATTCTGTTTGCCTCTCTTGCAATGTCTTTACTAAGCCTGCGATTGTGCTACCACCTGATTTAAGGGCAGAGATCACATTCTTGGCAGGTGACTGCAGAAGCATGATAATATCTCCGATGAGCTCGTGCTTTGATTTAAGTGCAATCAGCATGTCCAGGTTCTCATCTCCGAAGATGACATCACTGTCGATGTAGGCTGCTTTTAAAACAGGTTTTTTACCTTCTTTACCCCTGAACTCCTTGATGAGCTTTGCAGGTGCATTCGCAGTATCTGTAAGCATGATGGCGGTCGGACCTGCAAGTGCTTTATAGACTGGCGCGAATCCTCTTTCTTCTCCTAAGCTTTCCATCGCTTTGCGGGCCAGCTTATTTTTCACCACGGTCATTTCGATCCCCTTCTGAAAGCACATGCGTCTCAGCTTGTTGACCTGTTCTACCGTCATAGAAGAAGCATCTGTAAAATAGATATATGTGCTGTTGTCGAATTTTTCGCGCAACACGCCTATCGCCTGATCTTTTTCTTGTTTTTTCATCGTCTGATTATTTTAGATAATCTGCACTTTTAGTTTATTCCTTGTGACTATGTGATGATTTCGGGTCCACATTAATGCCCGGACTCATCGTCGAAGCCACAGATATGGTCTTCATATAAATACCTTTTGCACTACTCGGCTTGAGGCGCTGAATTGTGTTCAGAAGCTCCAGGGCATTCTCATGCAATTTTTCTGCAGTAAAAGATACTCTGCCTACCGGTGAGTGAATGATGCCGAATTTATCAACCCTGAAAGCAATCTTACCTGCCTTCACTTCCTGCACAGCTCCTTTGATATCCATAGTAACTGTTCCTGACTTTGGGTTAGGCATCAAACCACGTGGACCGAGGATACGTCCAACTTTACCCACCTGGGCCATAACGGATGGCATAGCCACGATGACGTCAATACCGGTCCATCCTTCAGCAATCTTGGCGATGTATTCTTCCAGACCTGCATAATCAGCGCCGGCGTCTAATGCTTCCTGCACCTTATCAGGTGTGCAAAGCACGAGCACCTTCTTTGTTTTTCCTGTTCCGTGTGGAAGACTTACAGTTCCCCGGATCGCCTGGTCGGCTTTCCTTGGATCTACCCCAAGCCTGATGTGAAGATCGACTGAGGAATCAAATTTGGTAAGGTTCACTTCCTTAACCAGCTTCATGGCCTCCGTGAGATCATAAAGCTTTTCGCTATCTACTTTCTTGGAAGCGATAGCCATTTTTTTGCTAAGCTTAGCCATTCAATTGTATTTTAAAGGTTATGGCGTGGCGCTATTTGGGTGCCACTCCCTTTTCGAATTAATTATTTTTCTAAAATCAAATCCGGCAACTTTCTGACGGATCCTGATAATCGTTGTGAATCAGACTTTTACAACCACTCCTTCCGGAGGAGTACCGGTGATCGTCAGACCCATGCTCCTGGCAGTTCCTGCAACCATCAGAACGGCAGACTCAATCGTAAAAGCATTGAGATCAGGCATTTTATTCTGAGCGATAGCGGTCACCTGGTCCCAGGTAACAGATCCTACTTTCTTACGGTTTGGCTCTGCAGAACCGGATTTCGATTTCGCTGCTTCGAGAAGCTGTGCAGCTGCAGGAGCGGTTTTGAGTTCAAATTCAAAAGATTTGTCCTTGTATACAGTGATCAGTACCGGTATCAATTTCCCTTGTGCATCCTGTGTCCTGGCATTGAATCTCTTGCAAAACTCCATGATATTGACCCCCTTGGATCCTAAAGCAGGCCCCACTGGAGGAGCCGGATTGGCAGCACCACCCTTCACCTGTAACTTGATAAATGTTTCTATTTCCTTTGCCATAAAGCGCTTGAGATATTATTAACTAAAAGCTTGAAAATCAAGAAGTTTTCTCAACCTGCATAAAGTTGAGCTCCACCTCTGTTCCCCTGCCGAATATTTTTACTATGACTTTTAATTTCTTCTTTTCTTCGTTGATCTCTTTGATGTCGCCTACAAAATCATTGAAAGGCCCATCTATGATTTTTACCATTTCGCCTTCAATAAAAGGCTCAACCATGGATTCCACCAATCCCTGGGATTCATCTACTTTACCCAACATCCGGTTAGCTTCACTTTCCTGCATCGGAATCGGATGCGTCCGTCCCAGGAAGTGGATCACGTTAGGCATGTTGGAAATACCCTGAACAATTTCTGCGCTAAAACGTTCCGGGATCGCTTCAAGCAAAATATAACCTGGTAGAATATTGCGGTCAAGAATCACTTTTTTGCCATTCCTGATCTTATAGACTTTCTCTGAAGGCACCAGTACCTGGGTGACGATGTCATCCCATCCGGATCGTTTTATTTCAAGCTCGATACGCTCTTTGATCTTGCGTTCTTTGCCTGAAATCACCCGAAGCGAGTACCACCTTTTACCATCAGACATATATCCGGTATTATATATTATATAGAAATCCTGTGATCTGCTTAGCTACGAAATCCATCAGGAGCACTATAACAGCTATCAACAAAGAACCAACAAGCACAACCCGGGTGCTGCTGAGCAGGTTAGCCCAGGTAGGCCAGGTTACTTTATTCACCAGTTCATTGTAACTCTCGATGAGATATAACTTTATCTGTTCCATCTTCTCTTATTAATCTGCTTAATGATCCAATCTGACGGTCAACCTTAATCGTGGCAGGGAAGACAGGAATTGAACCCGCAGCCTACGGTTTTGGAGACCGCCGCTCTACCAATTGAGCTACTTCCCTAAAACATTCATCCCTTTTCGTCTTTGGTAATGAAAAACGTCAGGAACGAAACCAAATATTATTCAAATACACCGGGCAGGAAAATTTCCCTTTGGCTCTATTCCTGCCCGGATTGATTATTTATGATTGACTAGTCCAGAATTTCTGTTACCTGTCCTGCACCTACTGTACGGCCACCTTCACGGATAGCGAACCGAAGTCCTTTCTCCATAGCGATCGTATTGATCAGGGTTACTTCCAGGGCAACATTATCACCAGGCATCACCATTTCTACTCCTTCAGGCAATTTCACATCACCTGTAACGTCTGTCGTACGGAAATAAAACTGAGGACGATATCCGTTGAAGAATGGAGTGTGACGTCCACCTTCATCTTTACCCAGTACATATACTTCACATTTGAATTTCTTGTGAGGTTTTACGGAGTCTGGCTTGCAGATAACCATTCCGCGGTGGATCTGCTCTTTATCAATACCTCTTAATAAAAGACCAGCGTTGTCACCAGCTTCTCCCCTGTCAAGGATCTTCCTGAACATTTCAACCCCGGTCACTGTAGATACCAATGGCTTTTCACCATCTTTCATCATACCGATAATCTGCACAGTTTCACCTGTGTTGACAATGCCTCTTTCGATACGGCCTGTAGCAACTGTACCACGACCTGTAATCGAGAATACATCTTCCACCGGCATAAGGAATGGCTTGTCAACTTCACGGACCGGGTTAGGGATCTGTGTATCAACTGCTTCCATAAGCTCCATGATTGCAGCTTTACCACCCGCTTCACCTTCCAATGCTCTTAATGCTGAGCCTTTGATGATAGCTGAGTGATTGCCATCGAAACCATATTGCTCGAGAAGCTCACGAACTTCCATTTCTACAAGTTCAAGCATCTCAGGATCGTCAACCAGGTCAACTTTATTCATGAAAACAACGATCTTAGGCACACCTACCTGGCGAGCCAAAAGAATGTGTTCACGAGTCTGAGGCATAGGTCCGTCAGTGGCCGCTACCACGAGTATAGCACCATCCATCTGGGCAGCACCTGTTACCATGTTTTTTACATAGTCAGCGTGGCCAGGACAATCAACGTGTGCATAGTGACGAGCTACAGTCTCATACTCAACGTGAGCTGTATTGATTGTGATACCTCTTTCTTTTTCTTCAGGAGCAGCATCAATTGAATCATAAGATGCTTTTTTTGCTAATCCTAATTCTGATAACACATACGTAATTGCCGCTGTCAACGTCGTCTTCCCGTGATCTACGTGACCAATCGTCCCAATGTTTACGTGTGGTTTGTTCCGCTGAAAGTTTTCTTTTGCCATGGATTTGTTTTTTTAAAAGATATAGTTTGACTAAATGCTGATTCTGTGTTTTTTATTTCAATGTTAGATGTATGCATCCGAGCCAATGAAGGGAATTGAACCCTTGACCCCTTCCTTACCATGGAAGTGCTCTACCCCTGAGCTACATCGGCTGATACCGCCAACCGTTGTAGCGGTAAAACAGAGCGGGCGAAGAGACTCGAACCCTCGACCCTCAGCTTGGAAGGCTGATGCTCTACCAACTGAGCTACGCCCGCATAAGTCATTTTTTTGCCCCTAAATCCCCTAAAGGGGACTTAAGATGAGCTATGCCCTATTTTATTTTCACTCTCTTACTGTCTTCCGTTCTTACATTCTTACGTCAGAGTGGGAGTGATAGGACTCGAACCTATTCAGTCAAAGACACCAGATTTACAGTCTGGCCCGGCTCTCCTACTCCGGCGCACTCCCTACTACATGTTCAAACGCTGTTCTGCTAATCATGTATGAGCCAGTAGAGGGACTCGAACCCCCGACCAGCTGATTACAAATCAGCTGCTCTACCAACTGAGCTACACTGGCAAAAGAAGTTGTTCCGAAAACTGTCTTATGATTTTCAAAAGTGTCTCCTCGTTCATCGCGAAGGCCGCGTATTTAAATCCTTTGATCAAACAGGAAGTTGCGAAAGTTACATTCACCTATCAAATTTCATGTTTTTCAATTCATGCCTCAAGACCCGAATATTTGTTAATATCTGTCTGTAAACCAATGAATTACATATACTTTTCCAGGGCTTTCCCCGAAAGCGAATGCAAAGATAAAACTATTCTAAGATTTTTGGTGATTAAGTACCAACAATTTTCTATGTTTCCAACGGATTTTCATTGTGGCTTTTAGCCTGAATCCTTTCTTTATACCGATTAAGTTGCCTTTTCATGTTATCCACAGCCGCATCTGCTGATGCCTCAAAGGTTTTGCTTACTTCAGTTGCGATCAATACATCCCCTGGCACATTCAACTTCATTTCTACGATTTTATCCCGGACCTGACCCGAATTTTCCAGCTTTAAAAAAATATGTGCATCAATAATCCGGTCAAAAAACTGGTCTAGTTTTGATGTCTTGCGCTGGATATAATCTAACAGTGCCTGATCAGCATCGAAATGAATCGCTGTGGTGATAATCTTCATAATCTTCATTGTTAATTGTTTATGATATGAATACTTATGTCATCTCATCCATGATCAATCCTGGATGTAGGATGCGCTTGTTTGTATACTTCTTTTAACCTGCTGATTGAATTGTGCGTATAAACCTGCGTTGCAGCAAGGCTTGAATGCCCGAGAATCGCTTTTACTGCATTGAGTTCAGCCCCATGATCCATCAAATGTGTAGCCATCGAATGCCTCAATACATGCGGGCTTTTCTTCCCGGCTGTTGTTACTGCTCCTAACATGGCTACCACCCTATTATGAACGAATTTTGGATAACAAGGTTTACCGTTATCGGTCAGAATTACCCTATCTCTTTCTATCTTTTCCCATTGTTCACCACTCTTAACTTCAAGCAAACGCAACAGATTCACGATGTCATCACTGACCGGCACGAGTCGGAATTTGCGGCCTTTTCCGGTAATCCTTAGCATATTCCGGTCAGCATCAATATCACCCTTCTTCAGATTGATCAGCTCACTTCTTCTCAACCCTGATCCATACAACAATGCAATGATGGCCTGATCCCTCAGTGTTCTGAAATCTTTTTCTTCTCCACTTACTTCCATTGAATTCCACAATCGTTTCAGCACTGATTCAGGTAACGAAGAAGGCAACCTGTCCGGTTTTTTAGGAAGTTGTACTTTAAGAATAGGATTGTGCGTCATGTATCCTGATCTCCGCATCCACTTAAAGAAATGTGCCAGGGAAGATAACTTTCTGCGCACGGTAACGGACTGCGTCTTTTTTTGCAAAAGACTTACTACCCAGCTCCGGATATGATGATGATTGACGACTGCAATGTTATCCATCGCAAATTGTAAAGAAAGGAAATCCGAAAATTGCCTGCTATCTCTGATGTAACCTTCTAAGGTGTGGATTGAATATCTTCTCTCGTACTGAAGGTAATCTCTGAATCTGGTCAACAAATCTTCTCTCGTCAAACTATGTAGTTGATAATGTTCTGATACTTATCTATCCATAAAGCAACTAATTATTATATGATATTAATAATCAGTTACTTATGGATAAGTATGTTAAATAAGGTACAAATAGGATACAAAAACCGCTTTTTTCCTGCCTTTATCCTTGCTGAAATTAGGGCATTTCATGGATATCTGCATAAATAATGCCATTAGCTTTTTGAATGTAATTGTCTGCAGTGGGAAATATATCAGCTGGGACAAGCACCCTAGGATGCTTTAATTAAAAATTTGTAGGTTCAGCATTATAATTGTCAGTATATTATTTATAATTGTGTAGGAATACTACAATAAACACAATACCTTTGACGTACCTATCAAGATTATATGCTTGATTATCAAATAGTTATAAAATCGGTCTTGTTTTTGATAAGTTAAACTACATTCTACCTAGTATCAACCAAGTATTATTTATCGTTGTTTTCTCACTATGAGCAAGCACAAAAGTAGACCCGAAACCATGTCTCTAAGTATCAATTACTCTATATCCTATCCAGATGCGATAAGGTCAAGCGGAGAATATTACTCCGTTGTTTTATTGCAAAAAGAAGTTTCTTCAAATGGACACAGACAAACTGCACCAACTGATGGAGAAATAGTCAATGCGGTTAAATCAATCCTTCCAATATTGTCTGATAATTGTTATGAATTTGCAGAAGACGCAAAATCAAGATCCCAAAATGGCGATAAGGCAGTCATAATGGATACGCAAGAAATGAAAGAAATCATATCGAGCATTATTGTAAAAATATCTAACTCGCGCCTGAGAATGTCTCTCAAAAAAGATTTAGAGATTCTTAAAGATTTAGAAGAATATTTTATTGAACTTGAAAGCGATTTTCAATTAAGATTCAACATACTTCCGCACAACAAGCAGATAGGAAAATTATTGGCATCTATTAGGTAGCATTTCATTATTTCAATTATGTATCATGACACCGATTCTTTTAAGGATAGGTTGGTCAGCTTTAACAAATCAAAACATAAGACCGAATACCGTTCACATTTAAAAGACATTAAGAAGTCTTTAGAAAAGTTTGATTCGTTTGAAGCTGTTTATAATTCACATAACTTCATTCAGGAATTTGAAGGAGGCGAGCGCCTAATCAAACACGAAATAGTTGACAGTCATAATAAAAGAGGTTGTAATAATGGATATAGATTGATGATTTTATGCATTCCAAACAAGGATGAGGCAGGCGTTAATGTCAAACCAATGTCGGGCAAAGTTTACCTATTAGACATTTACCCTAAAAGGGGAACGCTTGGGGCTGGCAATCTAACTGAAAATAGGCTTGAAGAATTAGTTGTTGGATGCGTAAAAAATATTAGCACAGGAAAGTGCAGCCAGTTCACTTTGTGATTAATTCTTTCCCATAAATATCGCAATCGCAATATCAGTAATAATCTAACAGCTTTTCCTATCCCCTTTTCGCTCTCTTGTGATCTTTCTGCTTCATCTGAGATCCGCATTTCTTACACACCGGCTGCATCTTCAGCGCCTGATCAATTGTCTCAGCCTCCACCTGTATTGACCTGGTTCCGGATGCCCGGCGTTGAAAAGAGGAGCATTGAAAAATGAAAGTTTCCATTAACTGAAAAATAGAGGTAAGATTTAGGAGTAAAAGTTGAGTAAATCTTCAATCGAATCTGATCAAGGACATGGAATAGGAACCCATTGAGGTGATCCAGTTCCAACCATTTTTAAAATGAAACAATTGCCACTATAGCCTTTAAAAATTATACCTTTTTCAGGATTGTCTAAATATAAACTTCCATTACTTAAATGTAGTTCGGTTTTTGGTATTAATGTATTAAATCCAATTTTTTGAAAAACTTCACAAGCATCCCCAATTCCGTTATTATTCAAATCTGTCTGGTGGGGATTAATAAAATTCGGACAGTTATCAATTGCATTTGGAACTCCATCTCCATCATCGTCAAGACATGCATTACCTATACCATCATTATTATCATCTGCCTGATCAGGATTTGGAACACTTACACAATTATCTATATTATCATTTATGCCATCTCCATCTGAATCTGACATCGCATCACAAGCATCCCCAATTCCGTTATTATTGAAATCAGCTTGATTTGAATTTGAAACAGATGGACAGTTATCATTTAAGTCAAAGATACCATCTCCATCGGTATCAGAACTATCACATAAATCACCAATACCATTATTATTTGCATCTGCCTGATCAGGATTCGGACTACTTACACAATTATCTATATTATCATTTATCCCATCTCCATCTGAATCTGACATCGTATCGCAAACATCCCCAATACCATTATTATTGAAGTCAGCCTGATCAGCATTTGAAATTGTTGGACAGTTATCATTTATATCAAAGATTCCATCTCCATCAGTATCGGGCATGGGAGGGCAATTCTGTTGGACTTGTGTTTTACTATTACATCCAGTATTGTTATTGTTAAAAATGGATATGACAGTTGCTTTCCATACGTTATCACAAATGCCCTCAACGGAACAATTACTTAAGAATGGATTACCGGAAATGGATAGTGAATGAGAAATATTAATAGGATGATCAAAGCCAGATATATCAGATAGAAAATTATGGTTATATATTGCGAAGTCATTGATATAGACCAAATTTTGAAATCCTGTAATTGAAGTTAAAACCATATTATTACCAATATTTAGACCACCGTTTATTCTTTTAAGTGCACCAAAACCAGACAAATTACTAAGGTTATTATTACTACTTATAGCTAATGATCCAAAGATTGTATCAATATAAATAAAGTTTCCAATATTTAATGTGCCTTGCAATCCAATGGTGTTTCCAATGAATTTAATATCGTTTAAAACTGATAAATTAATTTCCCCAAGTGAATTTATTTCAAGACTACCACCAATAGTATCAAGACTAACCAATCCTGAAATATTTACAGAATTATTATAACTGTTGTAAAAATTTAAGTTTCCTTCAATAGTTTGCAAATTGGTTAAGCCAGTAATATTTAATAAATGATTACTTCCTAACTCAAGTGACCCTCCTATTCTTGTCAAATTTGTCAAGCCTGATATAGTATTTAAGTTAGTGTTACCTGCAATATTACATTGACCTCCTATTGAATGCAAATTTGTTAATCCTGAAATATTATTCAATGCACTACCAGTAAGATTAAATTCTCCTTCAATAGTATAAAGATTTGTTAATCCTGTCAAGTTGTTAAGTCCATATTCTGAAATGGTCAAGTCACCATTTATAGTTTGTAAATTTAAAAAACCAGATATATTACTTATACCATTATTTAAAATATTAACATCTCCATTTATGGATTGTAAATTTGGAAATCCTGAAATGTTATTGAAACTATTTTCTATTACATTCAGATTTGATCCTATATTAGTTAAATTCTGAAATCCATTCAAAGCGCTTAGTCCATTTAAATTCTCAAATTTTAAAAACCCACCAACTCCGACAAGATTATTTAATCCATTAAGATTACTAAGGCTATTTGAATTGATGATTTGGACATTTTGACCAATATGGGTAATCTGAATTAAGCTATCCAAATTAGTCACAGTACCTGTAATTCCAACGTTTCCATCTATTATCGTACATCCTGGAAAATTAGAAGGAAAATTATTTACTTGCAATTGAGTTGAAAAAACTATTGTTCCAGATATACAATTTTGTCCATAGCTTAAAATATTCAAAGCAGAAGTAAAAATTAGTGTGATAAGTACTTTGGTCATTTTATAAATATTTATAAACTAAACTTAAAATTTGTTTCAAAATCACGGTAAGTAATTCTAGCAATTTAATAATCTCAAAAGAATACATAAAGATAGATGTTAAACTTCACACTTTCAATTGATTTTGATACATCCCCACCACATTACTCAAGCCATAATAAAGTGCATCACAAACCAATGCATGCCCGATAGATACTTCTTCCAATCCGGGCACTTGCTGTGCATAATATTTCAAATTGAGAAGATTTAAATCATGTCCTGCATTAATGCCTATACCTGAGGCCTGCGCAACCAAAGCTGCAAGCACATGATCAGCAACAGCCGCTTCAGGATTTGCTTTATACTGACTTGAATAATGTCCTGTATAAAATTCCACCCTGTCTGCTCTGATCGCAGCAGCTCCTTCCACCATGGCCTCTGAAGCATCTATGAAAATGGAAACCCGAATCCCGTTTTCTTTGAGAGTAGCTACTATATCCGTCAGGAATGATCTTTCTTTTACCGTATCCCAGCCCCGGTCCGAAGTCAGCGCAGAAGGACTATCCGGAACAAGCGTGCATTGGTGTGGCTTATGTTTAAGCACTTCATATATAAAACGGTCGGTAGGATTTCCTTCAATATTCAGCTCTGTAGTCACTACCTGCTTCAAAGCCGGAATATCGGAATACCGGGCATGCCGCTCATCAGGCCGGGGATGAATAGTGATTCCTTCAGCTCCAAAAGATTCAAGATCCCTGGCTACCTGGACAAGATCGGGCAGATTTCCACCCCTGCTGTTCCGGATGAGGGCTATTTTATTGATATTGACACTTAATCTTACTGGCATCTGAGCTGATTTATCGTCACACTGAATACTTCGCAATAGACGGAATGCCTATTTTGCACAAAAGTATAACATGAGGGGCTATGATTATTTCTTAAGACTGGTCGTATTCATTGGCCTGGTCTTATTTGGGATGCTGGTCACTGCGCTCGTATCTGCACTCATCCTCATGTCTTCCGGAATTTCCATGGCTGATATCATGAAAATGAGCGAAGAAGGAATGGATAGTTTATCGGCAGGTCTTATCAGGGCATTATTGGCAGCACAACATCTTTTTGTGTTTATTCTTCCTGGTCTTGCCTTTGGATTTATTTTTTTTCGATCAAAAATTTTGCAGGGATTTCAAATCTCCAAAAGCCCGGGGATCATGTATGCTGTGTTAGGCATTCTTTTTCTCATCGCATCTTATCCTTTAGTCAATCTGAGCTTTATGCTCAACGAAGCTATGCCCCTTCCCGCATGGGCAGCAGATTTTGAAAACCAGGCTGAGGATACGTTAAAGAAAGTCCTGGAGATGCATTCACCGCTGATTTTTGTTTTCAATTTATTGCTGATCGCTTTTTTACCGGGTATAGGTGAAGAGCTGATTTTCCGCGGAATAATTCAGAAGCAATTAGGTGGTTTTTTGAAAAATCCTATCGCAGCGATCTGGATCTCTGCGTTTATTTTCAGTGCTATCCATATGCAGTTCGAAGGATTCTTTCCGCGTATTGTGTTAGGTGCTACACTGGGATATCTCTATTACTGGACAGGTAATTTATGGGTGCCGATGATAGCACATGCATTTAATAACGGGATACAGATCGTATTGATTTACGTCACAGGTATGGATCTTTCTGAGTTTGATGAGAAAGGAAGCAGTCAATTACAATGGTGGATGATCCCTCTCAGTGTTGGGGCCATGTATCTTATCTACAATTCCATTTTAAAAAAACGTACAGCTATTGAATAAGGAACTATTCATACGAAGTGTTACAGGGATATTCATTGTGGCGATCACACTGGTAGCAGTGGTTTATTCTCCTTATACTTTCGTGGGATGGCTTGCACTCATTACTTTTTTTGGAATCCTTGAATTCTTAAACCTCGAACCCTTAGATTTCCCGTCCCGGATTGCTTACAGTTTTGCGACAATTATTTCCGCGGTGATTGCCATTACCGGATTTACATTGATTAGATTTCAAACGCCATTTCTCGTTCCTCTCATCATACCGGTCATCATCCCTGTTTTTATTTTATTGCAGCTGATCACTTCGCCTTATCCTGCAGAGCTTGTGCAGAGAAGTAAATCTTTTTTTACGGCTGTTTTGTATATCGGCATTCCGTTGCTCACGGGTTGCATATTCCTTATCGGTGGCTATAATTTTCAGTTCATACTTGTTCCGATCATTTTGATATGGACGAATGATGTCATGGCATACCTGATCGGTTCGAAATGGGGTACCAAAAAAATCATGCCTTTGATTTCACCCGGCAAAAGCCTGCAAGGGACTGTCGGTGGCGGAATCGTTACTGTCCTGGTGAGCTTATTGTTGTTAAAAATCTGGCCTGTATTTCCGCTTGGCTATGTTTTGTCTCTTGGGATTGCAACACCTCTTTTTGCATTAGGTGGGGATCTATGGGAATCTTCTTTAAAACGAAATGCAGGAGTAAAAGACAGTGGCCAAATTTTGCCCGGGCATGGAGGAATTCTTGACAGGTATGATTCTCTGCTATTTGTGATGCCACTTGCTGCATTAGCTTACTTTATCTTTGTCTTATGATGTACCGACTACATAAAGAGGGAATACCTTACCTCATCAGCGCAACATTCTTTTTCCTGGTAAGCCTTATTTTCATCTGGCTTCATCCTTCCATTATCACTATCCTGGTTTTTGGATTGGCTCTCTTTTTCCTGATCATGTTTCTTATATTTTTCCGGAACCCTCCAAGGATCAATGTGAGCAATGACAAAAATTCAATCCTTTCACCTGCAGATGGCAAGGTTGTGGTCATAGAAAAAACCATGGAAAATGAATTCCTGAAATCAGAAGCCATCCAGGTCTCTGTTTTTATGTCACCGTTAAATGTGCATATCAATCGAAGCCCAATCGAAGGAGATCTTATCTATCAGCAATATCATCCGGGCTTATATCTCGTCGCCTGGCATCCAAAGTCCTCCGAATTAAACGAACGCAACACACTGGTTTTTAAAAATGGAAACAAACAGGTTTTGATCCGCCAGATCGCAGGAAAAGTTGCCAGGAAAATTGTGAGTTATGCAAAAGTTGGTACCGCATTTAAAGCTGGTGAAGAATTCGGCTTCATAAAATTCGGCAGCAGAGTTGATTTATTCTTACCGACAGATGCAATCATCAAAGTAAAAATCGGTGATGTGGTGCAAGGTGGTGTGACGGAGATTGGCCTTTTACCCCCTACCCCCTGAAAGGGGGAATTGCTGATTGCTTTTTGCCTATTGCTTTTTGCCTATTGCTTCTCCGCTTTCATCTGTGGAAAAAATATCACCTCTTGTATCGAATTCGAATTGGTCATAATCATAGCTAATCGATCCATACCGATGCCAAGACCTGATGTAGGTGGCATTCCATATTCCAAGGCTCTCAGGAAATCTTCATCAAGCACCATCGCTTCTTCATCTCCTCTTTTTCCTAATTCCAACTGGTCTTCAAAGCGCTGTCGCTGATCAATAGGATCATTTAGCTCTGTAAATGCATTACTTATCTCTTTACCATTGCAAATGGCCTCGAATCGCTCAACCAAACCTGCAACTGTCCTGTGCTTTTTAGCTAAAGGCGACATCTCCACCGGATAATCTGTAATGAAGGTTGGCTGGATCAGGAAAGGCTCGCATTTTTCACCGAATATTTCATCGATGATTTTTCCTTTTCCTATGGATGGCTCAAGATGTATATGAAGCTGCCTTGCAGTTGCTCTTAATTGCACTTCATCCATCTGGCTGATATCTATGCCGGTAAAATGATTGATGGCTTCAAACATGGTATATCGTTTCCATGGTCGTTTGAAATCTATCGTATGTTCTCCTACCTGAACTTTAGTTGTCCCGTGAAGATCCAATGCAACTTTCTCCAGCATTTCTTCGACGAGTGACATCATCCATTCATAATCCTTATACGCCACATAGAGTTCGATCTGTGTAAACTCAGGATTATGAAACCTGCTCATACCTTCATTCCTGAAGTCCTTGCTGAATTCATATACACCATCAAAACCTCCGACGATAAGCCGTTTTAAATACAATTCATTCGCTATGCGCAGATACAATTTCATATCCAACGTATTGTGATGAGTCACGAATGGCCTTGCTGCAGCTCCACCATACAAAGGTTGTAGAACAGGCGTCTCAACCTCGAGGTAACCTTTTTCATTTAGATACTCTCTCATGCTGGTGTACATCTTTGAACGCAGTTCAAATACCTTTCGCACATCAGGATTTACTACCATGTCGACATAACGCTGACGGTATCTTTGCTCAGGATCCGTAAATGCATCGTGCACAACACCATCAGCATCTACCTTCACTACAGGAAGAGGCCGGAGTGATTTGCTCAATAATACAAGCTCCTTTACATGAATGGTGATTTCTCCGGTTTTAGTCAGGAATGTGTATCCTTTGACACCAATAAAATCACCGAGGTCCATATAGTGCTTAAATACCTGGTCATAAAGCGACTTATCTTCTTCGGGGCAGATCTCGTCCCGGCTGATATAGAGCTGGATCCTCCCAGAACTATCCTGTATTTCGGCAAATGAAGCCTTGCCCATCACGCGGTTGGACATCATCCTGCCGGCAATCACCACATCCTGGAAATTTTTCTGATCAGGCTGAAATCCTTCTTTTACTGATGCGGCATACGTATTTACCGGGAAAAGTTCCGGGGGATATGGATTGATCCCCAGGTCTATGATTTTTTGTAAATTTTGTCTTCTTACGATCTCTTGTTCAGAAAGTTGGGCCATGGTAATAGGTTGATCTTGAGGTGCGAATTTAATTCATTCTATCCCTCATCCTATCTTTAAATTAGCCCGGCCTGAAGCCCGGGGCAAATTCATAAAAAAAGTGACACCTTCGCCTCATGTCCTCTTCTGAAGAGTTATATGCCGAAATCCTTTTGCCTTTAGCCTTAGAAGGTGTTTACACATACAGGATTCCGAAGTCTTTTGAATCAAAAGTTGCCTTTGGGATCCGGGTGGAAGTCCAGTTTGGCAGCCGTAAAAGATATGCAGGACTTGTCACCGGGGTGACTTCAAAAGCCCCCGCCTACAGGACCAAAGAAATCCTGAGTGTGCTTGATGAATATCCACTGATTCATTCCTGGCAGTACAGGCTTTGGCTTTGGATGGCTTCTTATTATTGCTGCACACCTGGCGAGGTCATGAAAGCTGCACTTCCCGGAGCCACTTTATTATCCAGCGAAACGATCATCAGTCCCTTGCCTATACCGGAAGATGAGATTTTACAACTACCCAATCCGCTTTACGACCTGATGAGGATCATCCAGGCAAAGCCATCCATTTCACTTGATGAGCTTGAAAAAGAAAGTGGACTGAAAGTTCTTTACCCGCATATCGTCAAATTATATCAGCTGGGCTTTATTGTCGTCGTCGAAAAGCTCGCCGAAAAATATGTACCGAAGAAAATTAAGCTGATTCAACTTGCTGATGAATTTACTTCTGAAGAAGGCTTGCATAAAGCTTTGGATCTCGTGTCCGCAAAAGAAAACCAATTAAAATTTTTACTGAGCTATCTTTCTCTGGCCGGCGAACAAAAGATTGCATTAGAAATTAAAGATGTGCTTGCAAAAGCAGATGTGGAAAAATCAACCACAAAATCGCTGGTGAAAAAAGGGATTTTTCAGGAAGTCACGCGTGAGATAAACCGGATGGACAGGTTCAAAAATGAAATTCTTCCGGATGTAACTTCCCTTTCTGACATGCAATCGGAAGTCTATGAAAGTATTTACCAGCAATGGAAGGAAAAAGAAGTTGTTCTGCTTCACGGTGTAACCGGTTCGGGTAAAACGATTATTTATACACAATTGATTGAAGATGTAATTAAAGATGGTGGACAGGTCTTGTATCTGGTGCCTGAGATAGGACTGAGTGTTCAGATCATGAATCGACTGATCAAAAAATTTGGCAACCAGATTACAATCTCACATTCAAGGCTGACCGAACATGAGCGCGTGGATCTGTGGAACCAGGTGAAAGGTGGCATTCCTATCATTGCTGGTGTGCGATCAAGCATTTTCCTTCCGTTTCAAAATCTAAAGTTGATCATAGTAGATGAAGAGCATGACACAAGTTATAAGCAACAGGATCCTAATCCAAGATATCACGCCAGGGACGTTGCAATTTATCTGGGTCAACAAGCAGGTGCAAAAGTTTTATTAGGTTCTGCTACTCCATCGGTCGAATCCTATTTCCATGCTGAGTCTGGCAAGTATGGAAAAACATTTCTAAGAGAACGGTTTCTTGGAATGGAATTACCTATCGTAACCCTTATTGATAAAAGAAAAGATAAATCAGCAGAAGGATCTCCGTATAGTCACACGCTTATTGAATCCATTAAAAAGACATTGAGCGAAGGAAAGCAAGTAATCATTTTTAAAAACCGGAGAGGCTATTCACCTGTATTGAAATGCAATGTGTGTGACTGGATAGCTGAATGCAACCAGTGTGATATTTCTCTGACCTACCACAAAGGCCGCAATAAGCTGGTATGTCATGTTTGCGGCACCGTCAAAGAAATGATCTCGCTTTGTCCTGCATGCGGTTCTCCGAGATTGACATTAGAAGGATATGGTACGGAAAAAATTGAAGACGAATTGTCAGTGATTTTCCCTGAATCCAAAATCCGACGCATGGATCTGGATACCACAAGAGGAAAAAATAATCTTGAAAACCTGATCTATGATTTTGAAAGAGGCAAGATTGATATTCTTGTCGGCACGCAAATGGTGACGAAAGGTTTGGATTTTGATCATGTTGGGCTGGTGGGTGTGATTTATGCTGACCAGGCATTGCATTATCCGGACTTCAGGTCAGCAGAGCGTACATTCCAAACACTTGTGCAAGTGAGTGGAAGAGCGGGCAGAAAACATGATCAGGGTAATGTCATGATCCAGACATTTCAGCCTGAACATCCTGTCTTCCAGGATGTGGTCAATAGCGATTATGCTTCTTTCTACAAACGGGAAATAAAAGAGCGTGAGATATTCAGGTACCCTCCTTTTGTACGTCAGATTGCGATTTCCATCAAACATCGGCAGGCTGATATCAGCAGGGATGCTGCTGACTTACTGGTGACGGAATTCAAACCAAAACTCGGAAACCGGTTATTAGGACCCTCCGTACCAACAGTTGCAAGAGTGAGGAATCAATATATCCACATGGTGTTCATCAAGATAGAGAGAGATCCCAAACTGATGTCAGAAGTAAAAAATGCATTGAAAGCATTTCAGAATGGAATTGTCAAAAGAAAGTTGCTATCCACGGTGAGGATAAGCATTGATGTGGATCCTTATCATTAATCTGTCAATGACGATGAATTCTTTTTACATTTAATACTTATCCTGCTTAAATTATTGCCATGAGATTAAAAACCGCTTTTGCTTCTTTTTTCATCTTTATTTCATTTACAATATCCTTTTCACAATCTAGAATGACCGTGATAAAAGCGGGTAAATTGGTTGATGTAGTTTCCGGAACCCTATTGAGCAACCAAATTATATTGATCGATGGAAATAAGATAGTGGATGTTGGTCCAAATGTTATGATTCCAAAAAATGCGGAAATCATTGATTTGAGCAATTCGACAGTCTTACCCGGACTAATCGATTGTCATACACATATGTCTGGCGAACCCAGTGGTGATTATTATGCAGATATTTTCAGAAAAACATCGATTGATCATGCCATCATTGCACCGTTGTATGCAAAGAAAACATTACAGGCAGGATTTACTACCTGTCGAGACCTGGGCTCCGGGGACCTGATTGACATTTCTCTGCGCAATGCAATAAATGAAGGAAAAATAGAAGGCCCCCATATGTTTGTTGCCTGTTTTGCGCTGGGCGCTACAGGAGGTCATGTCGATATGACTGGTTTCAGCCCGGATATAAGAATGGGTTTTAATCCTGATTACACAGGTGTCGCTGATGGTGTAGATGAAATCAGGAAAAGAGTACGTAATAATGTAAAATGGGGAGCCGATGTAATAAAATTTTGTGCCACAGCAGGAGTTTTAAGCGAGGAAGAAAGTGTGGGTGCTCCTCAATATTCTCTTGAAGAAATGACAGCGCTCGTTAATGAAGCACATATGTGGGGTAAAAAAGTTGCAGCACATGCACATGGAACAGAAGGTATCAAGCGCGCAGTGATGGCAGGTGTAAATTCAATAGAGCATTGCAGCATCATTGATGATGAAGTTTTATCCATGATGAAAGAGAGAGGGACCTACATGGTTCCTACAATGTATGCATTAGAGTACATCATAGATAATTTTGGAAAGAAAGGATTTCCTGATAAAATAATCAACAAAGCAAAAAGTCTTGCGAAGGAAAAACTGGATGGCCTTACAAAAGCCGTAAAAGCAGGTATTAAGATTGCCTACGGTACTGACGCCGCCGTCATGCCGCATGGCTTGAATGCCAAAGACTTTGTCTACCTCGTGAATGCCGGAATGACACCCATGCAGGCTATCCAAACTGCAACTGTAAACGCAGCTGATTTATTGAATATCTCAGATAAAGCAGGATCGTTGACCGTTGGCAAATGGGCAGATATCATTGCTGTAGCAGGTGATCCTTTGAAGGATATCACAACACTCGAACACGTGGCTTTTGTGATGAAAGAAGGTGTAGTATATAAAAATGAAATCAAGCATTAGTATTGTAAGTCTACATGTAATATCTTCAAATTGTCCATGTTAAACCAGATGCAATGAATTATGGAGAATTGATCAGCCTGCAGGATGGTTATTTCAGATCTCATGTCACTAAAAATATTGATGTCAGGATAGCACAGCTAAAAAAGCTGAAATCAATATTGAAAGCGCATGAACAAGAACTCTATAATGCCATTTACGCCGACTTCAAAAAATCCGAATTTGATACCTATGCTACTGAATTAGGTTTTGTCTATGGCGAGATTGATACAGCGATAAAAAAACTTCCTACATGGTCAAAGAAAACAAGAACAGTAACCAACGTTATCAATCTACCCGGCCATAGTTATGTATTACAGGAACCATTGGGAAAATGTCTCATCATCGGTGCCTGGAATTATCCATACATGCTTTCACTGATCCCTCTTGTCTCCGCGATAGCTGCCGGGAATACAGTAATCCTAAAGCCCAGTGAAATCCCATCCGCGACAAGCGCCATCATGCGGAAATTAATTAATGACAATTTTGATCCACAACATCTTGTGGTGATTGAAGGCGGTGCTCCGGAAACAGCAGATCTCCTCAGTCATAAGTTTGATCTCATCTTTTTCACTGGAAGCACTTCCGTAGGTAAGGTTGTATACCAGGCCGCAGCGAAGCATCTCACACCCGTCATTCTGGAATTGGGTGGTAAAAGTCCTGCGATCATCACAAAAAATACTAACCTACAAGATGCTGCGAAGCGAATTACCTGGGCAAAATTCCTGAATGCAGGTCAAACGTGCATTGCACCTGATTATGTACTGATTGATGAATCTGTCAGAAATGAATTCCTTTCTTTACTTAAAGACCAAATCATCAAATCGGAATACTCTTTTGATCATGATAACTATGTCCAGATCATCAATGATAAAAATTTTAAACGGCTGACCGCATTGCTGGATGAAAGTAAAATTTATTTCGGCGGGGAAACAGATATTCAAAACAGGTATTTCGCACCCACCATCCTTTCCGATGTGACATTTGATGATCACATCATGGGGGAAGAAATTTTCGGACCGATATTGCCTGTCATTTCATATTCAAATCTTGACAACGCTGTAGAAAAAATCAATTCCAGGCCTAAACCACTGGCATGTTATATTTTCACAAATGACATCCGTACACGTGAAAAGTTATTAAAAGAAATTTCTTTCGGAGGAGGTGCTGTGAATGATACGATGATGCAAATATCTAATAGTCACTTACCTTTCGGTGGTGTAGGTGAAAGTGGTTTCGGAAGTTATCATGGCAAAAGAGGATTTGATGCTTTCTCACACACAAAGAGCATAATTGATAAACCTTTTTGGTTTGAGATGAATCTTAAATATCCGCCTTATTCGAAATCAAAGCTTACATGGATAAAAAGGCTTATGAAATTATAAGAATAAATGCTTAAAACAAATAAAAATGATCTTTGAACCCTTCCAGATTGAGAATATGCATTTTAAGAATCGCATCCTCCGCTCCTCTATCGGCGGCAGGACTTCTTTTTATGACGGCACGGTGACATCTGCATTCAAAAATTTTGAAAAAAGATTTGCAGAAAATGATGTCGCCGGAATCATCTCAGCCACGATAGCAGTAGATGACAAACGCGCCTCTCCTATGGAATATCCAAAGCTCACGCATGATCGTTTTATCAAACCATTTGCAGAAGCGATCAAAGCCGTCCATCAATATGATTGCAGGTATATCGTTCAGATCGGTGAGGCAGGAGCACATACACAGACAAGTCTCTTTAGCCAGAAGGAAGATTCAAAATCATCCTCTACTCTCTTTGATTTCTTTTACGGCTATGTAAACAGGCATCATGCGATGACGTTGGAGGAAATTGAAATGGCGATCAATAATTATGCAGAAGCCGGGCGACGGGTTCGGGAAGCTGGTGCAGACGGAGTTGAAATCACGGCTTCCAAAGGCTATCTCATCCAACAATTTTTAAATCCGGGTGTAAACAGGAGGACGGATAAATACGGAGGCTCCATCGATAAACGTTTTCAGATTCTTGAAGACATCATTGTAGCCACCAGGAAAAAAGTAGGAGATGATTTTCCGATTGGTGTAAGACTTTCGGCATCGGATTTCAATTATTTACCATTGAATATCCGCCTGCCCATCAGGTTTCCGTTGAAAGACTGGTATTTTGGAAATACGGTTAAGGAAAATCTTTATTACGCTCAGAAGCTCAAAGCGCTGGGTGTCGCTTATCTCCACATTGATCTTGGTTATGGCTTCCCTAATCCAAAAGGGAATCCCGGAAGATTGCCTGTACATGAAGTAAAGATGTTCATCAATGCAGGCCGACATCTTACCTTCAAATCAAAGATGAAAGCGGTGATATTCAATATGATCCCGGAATTTATTCTTGATCCTGTCTACAATATTGGATGGAAATATGTGCCCGGAATATCGGCTGATTATGCAAAACAATTTAAAGAGGCAACAGGATTACCTGTCATCGCAAACGGTGGTTTCCAGGAAATGGACCTCATTGAAAAAACATTGCAGGAAGGGAAAGCAGATTTTATCGCCATGGCCAGGCCGCTTTTAGCGAATGTCAATCTTGTAAAACTTTTTAAACAAGGCATTAATTCGCCTGAAATCCCCTGCACTCATTGCAACAGATGTCCGGTTCGAACGGCTACGTATCCTTTGGGATGCTATGACATCACTCGTTTCAAATCACAAGATGCAATGGAAGAGCAGATCATGGAATGGGTGGCTTCAAGCGATGAACGAATCAGCCAGATGATATAATTATTGGTTCCAGTTGGATTAAATAAACTATTATTAAGGATGAAGTTTTTATTAATTATCCTTGGCCTTCTCGATTTAGGTCTTCTGTTCATCACGATTTCATTGTGGAGATCCTCTCATTTCCCTGGCGCAGAAATTGGCAACTTGGATTCAGGTCTTGCTAAAATTGCCGGAGGAGCATTTTTAGTGGTCTCCGTATCTATTATAGGAATCCTGTATTTTAGAAAATGAAGACACATTCTTCCAATTCAATTTTCACGTTCCGGATCTACTTCAACAAGATTCGATGTTATGGTTATTATGTTTTTTTCATAACATGTTTTGCCAGCAATGTTTATGCTGCTGAATATCCTGCCCTACCCCAAATATTAATTCAAACTCCTTTTGATTTACCGGTAGGCGGTCAGCATATATCTGTAAATACAACCGCAGGATTTAAAACGGCATTAATTTCTGCACAACCTGGCGATGTCATTGAACTGGAGGCAGGCGCAACTTTTACAGGTCCATTTACACTACCCAATAAAGCTTCAGGCACCGGTTGGATATATATTATTTCATCAGCTTATGCAGAATTGCCTGATCCTTGTAACAGAGTGGGTCCTGGTGATGCCGTCAATATGCCTAAGCTGGTAGTCATAGCCAATAATGGAGGCACGATCAATACATCTTCAAATGCCCATCACTACCGGTTTGTTGGTATTGAATTCAAGCCTGTAACAAACCATTTTGTCTATAACATCATCAACATTGGGAATGGTGAAACATCAGCTGATAAACTTCCCAATAATATCATTTTTGACCGTTGCTATATTCATGGCGATCCTGGTGCAGGGAGTCGCAGAGGTGTGTTGATGAATGGATCTTACTTATCAGTTATCGATTCCTACGTTTCGGATTGCAAAGAAGATGGAGCAGACAGCCAGGCAATAGCTGCATACAGCACAACCGGTCCATTGAAAATAGTCAATAATTATCTTGAAGGAGCTGGTGAAAATGTAATCTTCGGCGGTGCTGATCCCAGCATTCCAAATGCGGTTCCATCCGATATTGAAATCCGTTACAATTATTTTTTCAAGCCTCTTTCATGGATGGATGAGCAGTGGGATATAAAAAACCTTCTTGAATTTAAAAATGCAAGACGCACATTAGTAGAAGGAAATCAATTCGAAAATTGCTGGCCTAATGCTCAGAACGGATTTGCATTATTGCTGACACCGCGTAACCAAAATAACACAGCGCCATGGTCAGTTGTTGAAGATATCACGATCAGGTTCAACACTTTTGACAATATTGCCCAGGGACTGAATATGTCAGGATATGATGCACCGAATATCAGCCAACGAACTTCCCGGGTTTTAATTCAGAACAATGTATGGCATGTGACAAACCTTGGGATGGGAGGTGACGGAAGATTATTCCAGGTGCTGAACGGACCTACAGATGTCATCTTTGATCACAATACCGGCTTTTGTACAAATGCTTATATGGTTTCCGATGGTTCACCAAAGACAGATTTTTTTGTATTCCAGAATAATATCGTTACACATGCGAATTATGGATTTATCGGAACTGGTACTGCATATGCAAATACAACTTTAGCAATGTATTTCAATCCGAATTGGGTAGTGACTAAAAATGTTGACATCGGAGGTTCCGCTACAAATTATCCTGCTGGTAATTTTTTTCCTCCGAATATTGTTGCTGTTGGTTTTGTTGATTATGCCGGAGGAGATTATCGTTTATCCTCAACCAGTCCTTATAAAAATGCAGGCAATGACGGAAAAGATCTGGGAGCAGATATAGATTCTATTATAACCGCCTTTATATACCGTTGTGATTTGCAAACCGGAACTGAAGATGTACAGGTAAGTCAAATTGAATGCCTGGTATTTCCAAATCCTGTTGATCAAAATTTACACATTCGAATTTCCGGACTGGAATCAGGTTTATATGAAATAAGCATTTATGATCAATTGGGAAGGAAAATGATTTCGAAAAAATCAGATTCGAATGTTGAGGAACTGAGAACTTCAACTCTTTATACAGGAGTTTATTTGTTACAGTTAAAATTTAAGGAAAAGATAATTGTCCGGAAAATGGTGGTGCAACATTGAAGCTGACCCGGTTCTTGCTACATTTTTAAAATCTTGTTCCAAATTGTCCATTCCACATTCGCAGGATATCTGAAATTATAAATCTATTTTATTAAAATTCAAATTTAAAACTATCGACCATAGAACGGAATACTTGTTCTGTATCATCGTTATAATATGTAAGAGGAATGACCATCTGCACATTATAATACTTTGAATCCTTAAGACATTGCACTTGTCTCATCACAAATGTCATGGTTCGATCCATAGAGGTTAAATCATAAGTAGTGGTAAGATTGTAAGCTGGCAGGTTATTCAGAGCTCCCTTCTTAACTTCTGACTTACTAACTGAAGATTTGTTAGTGGACACGAGTAATTTGTTAACCATGTCTTTAAAATCATCGATAGAGATTGCTTCAAAAATGTCTGTGTCATCCGGTACTTCCGTTGGCAGGTGTTGAATGGTCATACTCAGGGAAATACCTTTTTGCCGGTCAACGGCCCTTGCCAGTGTATTGACAGACATACCTTTATCATATTCCCAGCCCTTAGGAAACTGAATACTAAAATGATATTTTTTATTTCGATAGAATGAACCCTTCCACTCATCGTTAGCAACATTTTTGTCAATTGCCGGTGTTACTTTATTGGTATCTCTGTTACTTTCAACACTCAGGGGTTTTTCTGACGGCGGTTGACTCTTTTGCTCTTTACATGACACCAGGAGCAATATCAGTAAAATGGAATAGGAAAAATAAAATTTCATATCAGCAAAGGTAAATTTTACGGGCGAGGAATAAAAAAGGCATCGATTTCTTGTCCAGCATTGTAATTTTTTAAAGCCATTACCTGGCTTCTGTATTCACTTCCAGCTTGTATCCTACCCCGTGCACTGCAGTGATGGTTATTGCAGGATCAGCTATTAATTTTTTTCTTAGCCGCGACACAAATACATCCACACTCCGACTTACCTGGAGGCCTTCATCCGCCCAGACTTGCTGATGGATAAATTCACGTTCAAGCAATTCACCAGGATGCGAAGCAAACAGGTTTAGCAATTTTGCTTCTCTATAGGTAAGCATTTGTTGAATTCCCCCGATCTCCAATATCTGCCGTTGTATGTAGAGTCTGCTTTTGCCAAATTCAATCCATCGTTCTTCAGGTATTGCTGGCCCGGATATTTCCTGAGGTGATTTTCTTCTAATCCACCACCATAAGCCGGCTCCGCTGGTCAGGCCTAACAAGAGCAATAAACTCGTGCCAGTCCAATTGCGTGTTTCATGCATTTCACCAGCAAAGACTATTTCAATGTAATGACAACCCACTGGTGCTGCCCGGGTACCACATGGAACCAGGCTATCCTGCGTATAATCTAATTGGTGATAACCAAGATCAATCGCATCGTTTTCACAACTCCTTACAGTTACATCATACTCATTTTGGATCTTATAAAAATCCAACGAACTCTGAAGCAATGCAGGCAGCGAATCATACAAGAAAGCATGTTCCAGTTGCAATCGCCATTTCAGCGGATTGACCTTTTCGACTGCACCGATCCGGCTTGTAGTATCGCCGGATACACGAAGTAATTTATCGGCCGTCCTGCGAATAGCCAGGTTGACCTTCTTGCCGTCCGGAACCGATTGTGCCATTAACGAGCATGGCCACCAGGTGATGATGGCCAGCAGGCATAATAAAAGATGGACGGGCGGTTTAGAATGCATGCCCTAAAATGTCGATTTTTTTCAACAACCTTGTATAAGCAAAGCAAATATTGTGTTACCTGAACTGATTAGCCTGTAGAATTTATTCTTGTTGTCCGGTGCCTCATGTACAAATTTCCATGTTTTACCCTGATCTGAAGAACTGAAAATTCCCTCTTCGCCGCTGGCCATGAGGTTCATGCCCGCTTGTTTGACTTCATAGACATTAGCTAATTCAGCCGGTACCACCATTTTTTCCCATGTTGCACCCAAATCGGTGGAAGTATACATTTCATTTGTGGTCCTGATCCCGCCAAATTCCTGGCCCATAACAATGGCGATGAATCCATTTTCAAAAGGAGTGATTCTGGTTGTATACGTTGGTGTAGTAAGCACATGTGACCAATGTTCTCCTTCATCAATGGATCGCCATATACCTTCTTTTGAGGTGACTAAATAGACATCTTTATCGCCGACAAGGCTCTGTATGGAACCATTGAGTAGCACGCGCTTCCATGTCTGGCCATGGTCTGAAGTCTTATAAATACCACTATCGGTTGAAGCGAGCAGACTTTCATCTGCAGTTTCCAGAAATGCAAAAACGATTTTATCATTCATGCTTTGAAATACGGGCTCCCAATTTCCATCTTCATTTTGCTGAAAAAAACCTTTTTGCAGTGTGATGGCATATGGACCTTTTTTGCCTGGAAATAATCCCACAATCACGCCTGTGCTAAAACTTGCTTCTTTTTGCCATTTAATGATGTCACTATTTAAGCTCGTATACAAGTCATCACCTATGCCCAGGTACATTTGGTCATCAATGGATTCAAGGATCATCCCGCCTTTGAATGGTGGTACTGTAGCGCTCAGATCGTGCCATATTGCACCTCCGTCACTTGTAGTCATGATGATATGAGTTGTCTCCGGAGCTATTATTGCAGTAGCTGCAGGTTTGGATGAATAAAAATTAAGCCAAAGAAAAGGAAGAAGGAAAAACATGATTTTATGTTTTAAGTGAAACGATGATGGAAAAGTAACGGCATAATCGATTCACCGTTGTTTCCGGATGTAAAACAATGTTACAGAAGTGTAAAAGAAAGATAGATATTACATAAAGGCCTGATAATGAATGACAGTTACATGGCTATCCGATGTATACGGGTATAATAAAAAAGGCATCGATTTCTCGATGCCTTGTAGTAGCGGGGGCAGGACTTGAACCTACGACCTTCGGGTTATGAGCCCGACGAGCTACCAACTGCTCCACCCCGCGATGTATCTGCTCTTCCTTATAGAAGAATTTTTTCTTTCCTTGAACCTTCGTCCGCCTAAGGCGGATATGAGCCCGACGAGCTACCAACTGCTCCACCCCGCGATGTTTCTTCCAGCTCTTCTTTTGAGCGGGACGCAAAAGTAATGATTATTATCCTTTAAACCAAACTATATGACATCATAAAGGCTTCTATAGATACAATTTGTTGATACTTTTGTATTTCCAGAACTAGTTGAAAATTTATTGGAAATGTATACTGTGTACGTTCTTTATTCAGAACCTTTCCATAAAATCTATATCGGTTTCACTTCAGATCTTGAAAATAGATTCCTTTCTCATAATAAATTAGCCAAAAAAGGTTGGACCGTTCAATTTAGACCCTGGATAATTTTACACACTGAAACTTTTGAATCTAAGGCGGAAGCGATGAAGAGAGAAAAGGAACTAAAAGGAGCAAAAGGAAGAGAATGGATTTGGAATAAAATTCTTAAAAATTAAAGCAAGGGCTCATATCCGCCTGAGGCGGACGTAGGTTCAAGTCCTGCCCCCGCTACTAAAAAGGCACTGGATTACTCCGGTGCCTTTGTCATTTATATGCATTTAGGATTTTTCCTTCACCAGCCCACCCCAGTCCGAACGCATCCTCTCGATTTCTTCATTTATCCAGAGTTGTGATTGCCTGAGAAGGGTCCATGAATTATCCCCTTCGATCGGCTGTCCGACGGAAAGCCGGATTTTGGTCTTTGGCTTTGCCAGGTTTTTGAGGTAATGCAGAAGCATGCCATCCGTATGATCCCAGTAATCATTCGTGTTTTTATACTCAATAGCAAACGGCACCACAGGCACGTGCAATTCAGCCGCCTGTTCATAGGACCCTTTTTGAAAGGTGGCCGTCAGCGGTTGAGCCCCGGTTTTACCTTCAGGATAGATCATGATCGATTTCCCGTTTTTCAGCGCCTGGTAGATAGCTTCCTTGGTGGCTCCTCTGCTGGATTTGCTTTCTTTATCTACAAAAATGATCCCGGTGACTTCAGCTCCCTTTCCGACAATTGGATACTTCCTCACATCTCCTCGGCTAACCGGGTTACCCATGCCATGAGCAAGAAATACAAACGGATCCAAAGATGACCGGTGATTACCTACAAACAAATAATTCCGGTCAGTTGGAAATTCGCCTCTGATCTCCACCTGATAATTTAATATCCAAAGGCAGATCTTTGACCATACTTTCCTGATCCGGAGACCCAACTTATATTTTTTCTCTTTTTTGACAGGGAACAGACCGACGATCATGACCATCAAAAAAGCAATAGAACTGACAATGGCGACCAATAACAAACGGGTATATCCACGGATTTTATTTCCAAACATGAGAGGGGATTACGAATTACGATTAACGAATAACGAATGACGAATTTTGGATACTGGACTAAATGGATGCCGGATGCCGGACTCATGACGCACTCTCACTCTCTCACTTCTCTTACTGTCTTACTTTCTTACTGTCTTATTCTCTCACACTTTCTCTATGATCAGCGCCGATGCCCCACCTCCCCCATTACATAATGTTGCAAGTCCGTATTTGCCATTGTTTTGTTGAAGGATATGGGTCAATGTAGTTACAATTCTTGCTCCTGATGCACCAAGTGGATGTCCTAATGAACAAGCACCTCCATGGATATTCACTTTTTGATGTGCCACTTCAATGACTTGCTCAAACGCAAGCGTAACCACAGCAAAAGCTTCATTGACTTCATAGAAATCAATATCACCTGCATTGAGATTTGCTCTTTTCAAAGCTAACGGAGCAGCTAAAGTCGGTGTAGTGGTAAACCAAAAAGGATCCTGTTCTGCATCCGCATAAGAAACAATCCTGGCTAATGGAGTCAGCGAATATTTCTTTATAGCTTCTTCACTGGCAAGAATAATAGCGGCAGCACCATCATTCAATGTGGAAGCATTCGCAGCAGTTACGGTTCCTTCAGGACTGAATGAAGGTCGCAGTGATGGGATTTTATCAAAATCTACTTTGAACGGTTCTTCATCTTTATCAATGACGATTGCCGGACCCTTTCGTTGAGCGATTTCAATAGGTACGATTTCATTTTTAAAGGTTCCGTTATTTGTAGCTCCTTGTGATCTCTTGTAGGAATCAATAGCAAAAGCATCCTGTGATTCCCTGCTGATGCCATATTTTTCAGCTGTCTTATCCGCACTCACACCCATAGCTGTCTGGTTGTACACATCCGTGAGGCCATCTTTCATCAGTCCATCGATAAATTCCGAATTACCGAATTTTGTACCCCATCTCATCCCGGAGGCATAGAAAGGAATATTCGTCATGCTCTCCATTCCACCCGCAACGATAAGATCAGCCTGCCCAAGAGCGATGGATTGGGCGCCGAATATGATCGCTTTCATCCCGGAGGAGCAAACCTTATTGACAGTAGTGCAGGGTACATTAAAAGGCAATCCTGCACCTAAAGCAGCCTGTCGGGCAGGAGCCTGGCCCAGGTTGGCAGAGACCACATTGCCCATGATAACTTCCTGTACCTGGTCAGGAGAAATCCTCGCTGCAGCAATAGCCCCGGCAATAGCTTTCGCTCCAAGAGCAGTGGCAGACAAAGAAGCCAGCGATCCCCCAAAGCTTCCAATGGGTGTCCTCACAGCAGCTACTATATATACATCTTTCATATTTTCATTTTTCAATAAGGCGACAAAACTAGGAAATCACAACCGAATCAAACGATAAGCCTTAATCGGAATGGCCTTCAGAAGGAGGGTTTTTGAAAAATAGCTATGTTTGCGACTAATACGGGGCTATAGCTCAGCTGGCTAGAGTATTTGCATGGCATGCAAGGGGTCGTGGGTTCGACTCCCACTAGCTCCACTAAAAAAAGCCGTCCAACTTCTGAGGACGGCTTTTTTATTGATTTACTTCTGTATTCAGAATTTCGCATTCAAAATTCAAAATTCTTTACCTCACCAGTGTCACATCTCCTTTCAGCCGTTCCACACTTCCATCAATCAATTCAATCTCACAAACCCAGACATACACCCCGGATAACATGCGTTTGCCATGCGAGAAACCGTCCCAGCCAATCGTACCGTTAGCAGGGAAATTTTTCCCTTCCCATACGCCATCACCCCAACGGTCAAAAACTGAAAGTTTGCGAACTTCTCGTATTTCCCGGTTAGCAAAAACAGAGAAAATGTCATTGATACCATCATCATTCGGTGAAAAAACATTTGGGATATAAATATGAACATCGCGCTCCACTTCGATCCTAAGTGGTGCCGAGATCAGACATCCGTCAATAGACCAAATGGAAAGTTCATAATCAGTGGATTGCAATGGGAACGCCAGGGGTCGCAAACAATTTGCGCAGCTCAGCCCATCAAACGGCAGCCATATCAGGGAGTCCGGTAAAAAACTAATCTGAGGTTCCAGCAATATTGTATCACCTAAATGAATAGTCAGCAATGGAGGAAGAGATAACGATAGCACATCTAGCAGTGTCACATGAACTGTTAGTTCCAGGCTGTCACATCCGGTCACCGAATGCTGCCATGTGTTTGTATAGCTGCTATTTGTATCTGGTTTTACATTTTCACCCCATGGCAATGTAACGAAGCTACCCGGGCATATGATGGTATCCATTTCGATGTACTGCACATCCTCTTCTATAACCTGCACTTGTGCAACAGCTCTGGGGCTTTTACACGTATCGAATCCAACCTGGTATGCCTGCACATAAATATTGATGTCGGATTGGAGATCACTTAATAATAATGTTGACCCCGTACCAAGTAAATTACCTCCAGTTGCTGCATCGAACCATTGGTATTCACCCGATGATCCGCTTGCAGTAAGCAGAACATCTAAACCTACACAATCCGGATTGGGAATGGAAACATTCGGCGAAGCGAGCACGCCAAAAGTAACGATGAAAGTTTCTTCCCCTATGATGCAATTTGCCAAATCAGTTACGCTGACTGCATAGCTTCCGGGTGAATTGACAATAAGTGAATTTGTCATATCTCCATTATCCCATTCATAATTTGCACCGACTGTTACAGGTGTCAGTAAAAGCGGTGCTCCGGTGCAACCACTGACGGCATGTTCAAGAATTTCCCGTGGAGTTACATTTAAATTGAGGGTGACTATGCTGTCGCATCCTCGTGATGAAGTCAATGTGTCATGGTATGTTCCTGTTTGTGCCAGATCCTGATTGTCAAATATAAAAGTCTCTCCGGTACAGATGGTTTGAGAAAACTGGTGTGTTGCAGCTGCATAAAAGCTGAGATTTACTGTCAGTATGCTATCACACCCACTCGGATCTGCATTCGGAATAGTTATGATACCTGTTGGATTGTTTTTATTAAACACCTGGTTATTGATGGTGATACCTGATTCCGGGCATAAGGTGGGATTGATCGTTCGTTTCGCGTTTATTGCTTCTACGACTACGGTATCTAGTTTTTCGCATCCATCTAACGATATTTTTACCCAGAATGTCCCTGGCACTCCGGTGAGTCGCTGGTTGCCTGTTGAATTATTATCCCAGAGATAAGTTGCACCCGGAAAAGATGCATCCAGTAAAACGCTACCGGTACCATTACATATATACGAATCAGGCATCGGGGCGTATGCATCAAAAGGTGCATTGACCGAGACAGATTTGCTTACAGAAATGGAAGTGTTGAGAGCTGTATTAGTCACGGTGAGCATTATCGTATAGGTAGAAGTACCCGAAGGAGGAGTCCAAATAGGATTAGGATCGGTGCTCGTGCCATTTGGAAATACCCATAAGTAGGTTATATCAGTTCCTGCAGTAGAGAGATTGAAGAAAGTGATGGTTTGGCAGTCAGAGATGTACGTGTATTCTGCATTTATCTCATTCGGATCGACAGGTTCTGTACAGGTTACAGGATTGGATGGAGTTGCAGTAACCGTAAGTGAAAGTGTGCCTTCCACTTCAGGACTATTTATATTGGTACCGTCCTTTTCAGGCATGGAAACCTGTACATAATAATCACCTGTACCAAGACAATTCAGTGTCAGGTTTATATTTCCTTCGCTACAGGCGATTGGTGTCATGGCTCCACAGGTACCTGCAAGGATGCGGTAAGAGACATCGCTAAGATCAACTGTACTCGTTGTAAAATTTTCACCTAACTGAAATTTGAGATCCACCATTGGACCTGCGCTGACAACAACATGAAACCAGGAAGTTTTTCTGCTTGCGATGGGGAAACAACTGTTACCTACCGGCGGGGTCTCACCAATATCTGTCCCGATGCTGTGGCAATTTACAATCGCACTTCCGCTTGCAGGGCTAAAGTTGACAACATCAACAGGGATGGCATTGGAGCAAAAATCACCAGGTGAATCAACAAGCTTAAGCAAGACACGATAAGGCTGAATAGTGTCAATCTGAAAAGAGCAGTGCCGCACCAGCAGGTAGTATGTACCTGGATCAATACAACCTTTCAGATATGCATGTTCTAAGGCATTCTCGTGGCTAAGAGAAAGCTCATTTGTCAACGGAGCACCGGTTCCGTTATCCCGCCAGATAGTCATGTTCTGCGTACTTGCTAACCAGCCATTTGGTACACCTATCTTTTCCAATGCTACATAAATCTGACCCGGGGAAGCCACATCAAATTTGAACCATGCAGATTTCCCTGTACCTAAACTTGAACATCCAGGCGGATCACTTGCATTTTTTGTATAGCATAGCAATGAAAAATCAACACCTATGAATGCGTTTCCGGGGATGAGTGGAACTGATGTATATGGCGGAGTTGTTTCAAGCAGGCCATTTACAACATTAGCTGTTGATACTTCATCATAAGGGGCTGCAAAAGTTGGTTTACCATTGTATTTTATGGAAAGCGACATAGCCTGATTTGGCAAGTTAGGTGGGCCAAAATATTCATGTGCATCAAAACTTGCTACGACATAATATCGGACATTGTCCCGAATGCATCCGCTTTTGGCGAACGCGATATCACCACCGTTTGAATTGCACGTATCATTCACATGTTCTTTAATTAATTTCAGTCCAGGGATGATGGTATCATTTGGATTGTTGAGTAACGTTTGCAGCGTAGTCCATGGAATATTACCATCAGCATCACTTTCATAGACAGCCATAAGAGGTTTTGCCGATGGACCACTCAGTGCATCTGAGTGAATGGTACATGTACCGGAACCATTAAGCATAAACGTGTACCAGACATTTCGCCAGGGTTGAGCCCAGGGTTGAAGTGGATTGTCATCAAGGAAAAGAGGCTTCGGAACTCCACTTGCCTGACCGTATATCAGCGAGTTAAATTGCGTGTAGCATTTTGTATCCGTCGGATCTTTGATATTCGCGCCCGTAGTGCAATAGAAAACATCCCGGCTCGGTGCCTGACCTGTCAGAAATGGATGTGTATCGAAAGGCTTCCCATTTACAAAAGCATTCGTAGTGGGTATAAGATCAAAATCATAGGCATTCCATGCATGATCAAAACGGGAGAGCGCTGCTTCATCCACGTATATAGCGGGCGAAATCATTTGGCCCATATGTGAATCATTGGCAAAAATGGCAATCGTATATTTACCCGGTGGCAGATCACAAATCTGGCGATAGTCATAACCCGAGCTTACACATTGATAAACCGGCGGTACAGTTAATAAATCTCCAGGCTGAGCATTGACATCAAATGGATAAACTTCTGTGAAAAAAGACTGATTTATGTTTCGGATTTGAACAAACGAAGGCTTTGTAATTTCAAATACATAAAATGAAATGCGATTGTAAATCGGAGTACATGGCCTCAGGAAATCTGGAATGAATGGTGTATCAGGAGCGCAGAATGTATCAGGTTCGAAATAATAAATTTGCCCGGTTGTAAAGTTAGGATCGTTTGCCGGTGGTGTCGCCCAATCTGTGATACCCGCCTGATACGCAATATCGGGCCGGTTATAATTTGGGATAACCACAGGCATTAGAGTTATGCCGATTCGAGAGGTTTTACCCACATCCCGTTGGTCACCAAGCAAATTCCAAACTTTAGTATCTGTATAATTTGGTCCTTCCCCATATGAAACTACCGTATACCATCCGGGCTCAAATGCTGTGCAATAGTCAATGAAAATTGCACTGGAAAAACAATCTGAAATGAGTGTCAGGTTATCAGCTAAATCTGATGCACGGCCGCTGAACAAACTCAGCAAACTAAAGGCAGAACCGATTTCTGTGATCGTCATGACAGCAGTATCGGGAAGGTAGAATTCTCTGTAAATTAATTTCCTGCGATCACCGCATGGTGGCATGTTGCCAAGATTATCGGTACAGGAAAATACATCAACGCCGCTTGCATAATTACCAGGTATTGGTCCCAGGGTGATCAACTCTGCGTTAGGTCGGCTGTCGTGAATTGTTTTTAATGTGTTGAGCTGAAATACAGGTGCATCTCCTCTGCCTACATTATCCACTCCTCCAAAACTGGCAAGCGTATAAATACCGGATGTGACACAGGTACAGAAAACGTCGATTCCGGGAGGAGTAAATGTAATATCATCGCGATCAATACAGAATCCCACATGGTCTGTGAGTCCCGGGATCACCTGGCCTTCAGCATGTGTTCCCGCTGCAGTCGCCAATTGATTAGCATCGCCCATCAAAAACTGATAATAAACGGGAGGGTTCGGATATGGATCTGTTCGCAAACCTTGTATGCATAATAATCCTTCATCAGGCACACCGTTTGCATCAGCATCTCCGATGTTGACTTCACGATAAATCGTTTTGTCAAGATTTAAGCATTTTACATTTTCAGGTAGTACCGTATTTGAGCATATGAAAACAGCCGGTGTGGAAGGATAAAACACGCCATTTTGCAATGGGTCAAGATTGTGAATGGAATCGAATTCATTCGTTGCATCAAGCCTGAACAAGCCGACCGCAGGGAGTTCAACAATCGTAAACCTGAGGGTAAACCTTGTACCAAGATATCCATTGCTCCAGGAGTCTTTGTAAAAGTTTGATGACCCAAAATTATCATGAGAACTCGCCAAAACCTGGATTGAATAATCTCCTGCCGGCAGACATTTTACTTCTCCGTTTTTACCGGAAAATTCATAATACAAATCTCCACTAAAAGGATCAGGTGAAGGACAGCCATTATTTAATGTGCGGCTAAAAATACGGGTATGGTATCTACCCATAGAATGAGTAAATGAAAACAGGAATTTAATATTGACATCTGTAGCGAGAGAAAATGTAGCCCAGGTAGAGAGGTCAAAAGTTTGAGGAGTGGGGCCAGTACCGGCTACCACAATGCCGGAAAAAGGATTGGCAGGCGGACAGCTGTTTTTACTGATGAATGAAGAGCAATCAAAACGATCGTCCCATGTTGAAGACAAGGGTAAGGTTCCGAGTTGGTTGCTTGCTAAGACGGGAGGCAATACTGGTTTTGGCCAACCCGTAGCAGTCACTCCACGTTGCAGAGCACGCATATTCATGGTGTTAAACACATAATCCTTGTGAAATATGAGCTCAAGACTATACGTCGTACTTGGCTTCAGCGTACATGGAAACTCAATGTAACGCGTAGTAGAACTTTCTTGTGCCAGTCCGCACTCTATCAGTGGCAATGAAGAAAAAAGATCATTGTGCACATTACCTTCCAAAAGACGATACCCAACTACATCACTTTGCATAGCTGTCGTAAAATCAAAAGCCAGGAAATCCACCATGCTACCTGTAGTGAAAACATACCAGGAACTTTTCAAATACTGCGTTTTATTTGCTACTGGGAGACAGGCATATTCAGAAGGATCTTCAATGCTGTGGCACTCAATGGCATGAACCCCAGTATAGGAGCTGGAACTCTGAGGAAGAGGCGAGCCCGAGTTGAAAAGGTGGGCTTTATCAGGACAGTCATATTGTGAATCTTCCGGGTAAATCGGATCAAAAGGACAGGAAAGGGTTAGGTTTACTAAGAAGGAAGCATTTACATTATCCACAGCCGTAACCTGGATACGGTATGTGCCGGGCGTAGTGCAATAGCGTTCCAATTCGCCGGAACTGATGATAGAACCTAATCTATAAATTGCCCCGGGCAGACAGTTGGAGGGAGCATATAGTGTCACCCCGGATTGCTTTGGGTCTGGGAGCGTACTTCCTGGTGCTGTTTCCAGTTTAATTTTTATGCTGCGGGCAGTCACTAATGTAAATTGGAACCATACAGATTTCTTATGTGAATAATCAGTCGCAAATTCGAAGAACTCCCCGGTTTGGCCGGTTGCCATTGTCAGATCCGATACCTGAGAGGTAAAATTGCTGTAATCGAATCCATTGCCGGATATGGTGATGGCCATTGCATTTGTGCAATTGTCGTTGGCAGGAGGAGGGGGAGGTCCATAGCCACGCGAGCGGGCAACTGACATGCCTGAGAGGGTAATAAACAAAGTAATGAGCAGGTATTGGGTAATAGATTTTGGGTGATGCATGGTCAATTGGCTTTCAGCAGGTCGTTTAGGACATCAGCGTAATTTTCAATAAAGCTATCAAAGCTATCCCGAACTTTATTTTCTTATTTCAACTTTTCCCTCCTTGGGAAGCTGGTTTACATTTGGCAAAAACAAAGACCACAAATCAATTTACCTCGGACATCCATGATCCTGCCCCCTGGGATGGAACATCTTTTCACCATGGCTTACTACCAGTCATTAAATCAATGTCCCGTTCAATTTTACCTGTTTTCCTGTTTATGGCTATTTTATGGCTTCTGGTTTTAAAGAAAATCAGGTAGTCTCCGTGATCAAGAACCCCTTCATACGGGTTTTGCAGATCAAGGTCAACATCTTGTTCAATCTCCCAAATCATCTTTCCATTTGTATTATCAATGCCTATCGCATTGTTGTAATATCTTAATAAAACAGGAAAAACCTTAAATATGATTACCGTAATATCCTGGAATTGGTCAACAGAATAAATTTCCTTATCAGATAATCTATGCTCAATCCCTGAAATAGTTACTTCGTATGGTGTGAATATTATCTTTTTCATTTAAGGTTAGGCTAAATGTCCAGTTACCATGTTTTCTATCATACCTATAAGCATGGCCGGAATTTTTAAACTTATAGTTTTCAATATTCTTCATCAGCAATTTTACTTCTGGGCTTGATAAAGTAATTTGAACAAATGGATTTCTGATATACTTAATATTTGCATGCAAATATCTAGGGCCAAATTGTCTTGCATTCAATAAATATTTCCAGTTCAAATTCCCTTATCATTGAAATGAGTGATGTACAGCTTCAAAATGAAATTTAACCTTGCTGCATGACAAAGGACTATCATCAATAGGATCTTCTCTCCCGGGTTAGGTCCGACACCTGTGGTCCATACGCCTCTATGGATTTATTCCTTCATCACCCTATCCTCTGAAATAAGGCTCCGGTAAGCCAAATTTTTGACAAAAATCTTACCCGGATGATACCCACCGTATAAAGATATTTAGTTTACCTTTGAATTACTATTGAGGCCATTCGTTCAGCGACAATGTTTTATGCCTTAGCTTATTACTGTAATTTAGCTGTTCGTACTTCAAATAACATAAAACATTAATCTTTTTTTATAAATGAAACTTTTTGTCGCTAAACTGCCCCAGAACGTCACCTCTGAACGTCTTAAGGCAATGTTTGAAACCTATGGTGGCGTACTTGATGCCAAGGTTATTACTGATCGGGACACAGGCATGTCAAAATGCTATGGTTTCGTCGAAATGGATTCTGAAGAAGGAGCCCGCACTGCTATCGAAAACCTCAACGGGGTTGAAATGGAAGGTAAGGAAGTCCTTGTGAAAGAATCTGATCCGGCACCCCGAAGCAATGATCGTGGAAGAGGCGGCCCACCAAGAGGTGGCTCAAGACCTCCCTTCAATTCAGGAGGAGGAGGCGGAGGAGGAGACCGGCGCCCAAGTGCCCCACGATCTGATCGCTGGGGTGATGATCGCCCAAAATCAACAAATCGCTACCAGGACAATGACCGTCCGAAAAAGCGTTATGATGATGACTTCGACGACAAACCAAGACGTAAAAGGATCTAACTAAATCCTTCTGTTTTTTCAATAAAGCAGTCCTCACAAATTATAGAGGGTGGAACCAGGTTTCACCCTCATTTTCCTTTTCCCTGCAACACAATTAGCAGCGTATAAAACAGGATCTTGATATCCAGCGTGATCGACATATTTTCTATATAGAGAATATCAAATTTCAACCGCTGAAGCATCTGGTCGATGTTGCTGGCATATCCATACTTCACCTGGCCCCATGAGGTTATACCCGGCCTGACTTTAAGCAGGTGCTTATAGTGAGGAGCCTGCTGCATGATCAGGTCAATAAAATATTTTCGCTCCGGTCTTGGTCCCACTAAAGACATTTCACCGATCAGCACATTCCACAATTGAGGTAATTCATCAAGCCTCCATTTCCGCATCAGCGCTCCCCAGGGCGTGCATCTTTCATCACCGTCAAATGATAATTGTGGAGTATTCCCTTCCGAACCAGGATACATGGACCGGAATTTATAAATGTTAAAAGGCTTACCGTTCAGCCCCACTCTTTCCTGCGAATAAAAAACAGGACCGGGTGAAGAAAACCTGACCCGGATAGCAATGTATAGAAACACCGGTAAAAGAATAATCAGGCCTAATACACTGATGACAATATCGAGCAGCCTCTTGACTATTTTTTCCCAATTGAGCATCAGACCCTGCCGGATCTCAATCAATACAGCACCGTACAGGTAATCCATTTTAACTGTCCCTAATAATATATCATACATATCAGGTATGATCTTGACAAGTACCTCTTCATTATAATCAAATAATATATCCAGGATACCTTTAAGCTTATTGTGTTCAGAAGTCTCAATCGCAATTAAGGCTTCTTCCACTTCATACTTCTGAATGATATCCGCCAATTGATCCAGTGTCCCCAGGTTGGGTAAATGTCCAGAGAGAGCTTGAACACTATTGGTTTCACTTTCAATGAATCCAATGAGCCTGTTACCCAGGCTTTTTTTTCTTGTACTGATATCTTCGTACAGATCAAAAGCTTTTTGGTTTCCCCCGATGATGATGGTTGAATACGTGATACGTCCGGCTTTAAGTCTGCGGCTTGCCATCGTGAGGATGATCATCCTGACAATAGCTGTGATTGAAAACTGCAATATAAAAAGCCGAAGAAAAGATTGGAAGTATGTTGAGATCGTATGCGCTGTGTCGTCAAGTAAAAGCGTAAAAAATATAATGATGACTCCCGCCAGCGAAAGAAAAAAAGTACGGATCAGTGTCGTCAGACGCGATAACCTGTAAATATCCTGGTAGCGGTCAAATATCCAATAGAAAATAACCCATGCCAGCGGAATGATCACTAATCCATACCAGAAATTATGGTCGTCAACAACTCCATGATCAAATGTCTTGCCTTCGCTTAATGCTCTGAAATAATAAAACAATGCCCATGCCAGCATAGCTGATACAAGATCAGCGCAGGCATACAGGAACATATGGAATCGTCTAAGTCTCTTCATCAGTTACAGATGTACCACTTTGACGTTGTCGAGATGAATCTTCAATTCAGGTTCGGTCACATTATTTGGATAAGCTGATCTGAATAAAATTTTATAGGATTGAAATCCGGAAGCAGATATTTTATCAGTGAGTTCAATATAAAGTAAGTTCCAGGTTTCAGTAGGCTTGACGAGATAAAAGAAATTGGAAAAGCTCTGACCATTCAGTGAAATGCCAAGGATGCCAATGGCAAACTCAGTTTCACATTTATATTGGAATTCGAGATACGTTGGTGTGCCATCTGTGGGTAAATCATTCAGGGTTATCGCATTAGCCACTTCAATGTAATATGCATCATGTGATAAGATTATTTCTCCCGAATACTCTCCTTCAAACGGATCTGTCATTGTACGGCTGACGAAACTTGCAGGAACAGTATCAATGTTGTCAATAAATTCATTCCCTGTTTCAAAATCAGCATTCAGGCTCACTACTGCCTGTGGCTTGTAGCGGGTGATTGGATTGACTTGTAGGGACGAACCAGGAGTTGTCGCTAAACTGATTTCATAACTCGTATACAAAGGATAAATAACCGGATCACTTGCGAGACCATTGTTCCTGATACCAGGATGAAATGTGAACAGCGTTTGATTACTGTGAGCCAGGAAAGGAATTTCAACTGGCGGAGAGAATATGCCCAGAAAATTCGAACCGGCAAAAACCCACACTTCAGTAATTTTATTTTGATCAGATCCTTGTCCCGGAAGTGTCTGCAAATCAAACCGCTCCAGCTTTATCGCGGAAGGAATGGGCTCTGATGGATTGATGATGTCACAGCCAACCATACAAATGCTCAATACAGGGAAAATTAATTTCCAAAGGATTCTTTGTTGCTTATGACTCATATTGAGTGATTTGATCCATGATCTGGTGTGCCACTTTCACTGCTTTTGCTCCATCATCAAACGTTACGCCATGGGTCGAATTGTTCTTTATGGCATTATAAAACTCCTTTAATTCTTCTTCAATAGCATTGTGCTTCTCAATGGCTGGATTATCGGCTGCTATCCAACGTGGTCCTTCAGGTAGATCAAGTTTCATGGACATCATATCCCCTGGCTCTTCATGGAGAAGTTTTACGACCTGCACTTCATGATTAAGAAAATCAATAGCGATATATTTATCCCGTTGAAAAAGCCTGAGCTTTCTCATCTGTTTCAGGCTGATGCGGCTTGCAGTAAGATTAGCTACAGCATGATTCCGGAAAGTGATTCGTGCATTGCATATGTCAGCTGATTTTCCTGCTACGCCTACACCATTTGCTTCGATATGATCTACTTCTGATTTGATCATAGATAGTACCAGGTCGATATCGTGGATCATCAGGTCCATGACCACCGGCACATCCATTCCCCTGGGATTAAATGGAGCTAAGCGATGTGCTTCTATAAAAACAGGCCGATCTAATCCAAATTTTTGCGCAGCTATAAAACCTGGATTATAACGTTCGACATGGCCTACTCTACCGATTAATTTTTTTTCTTCCATCAGATCAGCCAGCTTCCTGCTGGTTTCTGGATTGTCTGTCAATGGCTTCTCTATGAACACATGTTTACCTGCAGCAATAGCCTGTATGGCAATTTCATAATGAGTGCTTGTAGGAGTCACAATGCATACGGCATCCACTGAATAAATCAGTTCTTCTGCATTGTGATAAGTATTGACGTTGTATTTCTCCCCTATCTGGAGAGCTCTTTCGCTGTCAATATCATAAATGCCTTCCAGGGAAAATCCCTCAATACGTTGTGCACATTCGATATGAAAGCGTCCAAGGTGACCTGCACCTATGATACCTAACTTAATTTTATCCTGATCTTTTATCATTTCATCCTCATCCAAATCACGTAGCCCAATATAGGTTTTACTCTTCGATAGATTCCCGGTAATTTTCTTTTTCCGGAACAGGAAGAGTATTTAATGCTCAATAAAGCTTTTTGCTTTTTGAAGGGCTTCGTTCAATCCTGCAGGTTCTGTTCCTCCTGCTGAAGCGAAAAATGGCTGTCCCCCGCCACCTCCTTTAATCGATTTTGCAAGTTCTTTTATGATATTTCCTGCATTCAGTTTCCTGCTTTTTACAAGGTTTTCACTGATGTACAGCATGAGCTGAGCTTTACCTTCGCCTTTTGATCCTAGTAATAAGAAACTGTTTTCTCCCAATTCATTACCAATCTGGAAAATGAGTGTCTTAAGTAATTTCTGATCGCTGATATCCACTTCAGCACTTATCAATTGAACACCATTAATGTTCTCAACTCCTTTCAGCAAATTTGTTTTGAGGTCAGCCGCTTTTGTTAATTCAATTTCTTCAAGCTGATGACGTAAATCTCTTATCTCAGTTTGTAATTCTCTTATTGCTTTCACCGGATCAGTTGGATTTTTCAATTCCTGCTTCAACATTGCATACTGATGAAGCTGTTCATTGATAAATATTTCCGCTGTTTCTGAAGTGATGGCTTCTATTCTTCGCACACCCGCTGCAATCGCCGATTCACTCGTTATCTTGAATAATCCAATGATACCGGTAGAAGATACATGGCATCCTCCGCACAATTCAATAGAGAAATTCGGGTCAAAGGTGATCATTCTTACTTTTTCACCATACTTTTCTCCAAACAACATCCTTGCACCGGATTTTTCTGCCTGGCTTATAGGTATGTTCCTGTCTTCATGCAGGATTATATTTTCTCTTATTTTTTGATTCACTCTTGCTTCTATCCTGGCCAGTTCTTCCGGAGTCACTTTCGCAAAATGCGAAAAATCAAACCTGAGATAATCGGGATGCACTAACGATCCTTTCTGCTGAACATGATCACCCAAAACTTCACGCAATGCAGCGTGCAGAAGATGTGTTGCGGAATGATTATTTTCTATCAGACGCCTTCTTGATACATCTATTTTTGTCTCCACTTCTGCATCCACAGATTGAGGCAACTTTTCAGTGATGTGTATGGGAAGATCATTTTCTTTGATCATATTTTTTACAGCGATCACTTCTTTCCCAAACCAGAGTTCACCAATATCTCCTATTTGTCCGCCGCCCTCAGGATAAAAACTAGTTTTATCTAACACAAGCTGAAATTGCTGTCCGTCTTTGTCTTCAACTGTTCTGTACTTAACCAAATGAGATCCAAGAACGATATCATGATCATATCCTGCAAATACCGGACTCTCTTTCATCTTTTTCAATTCGACCCAATCCCCTACTACCTTCACTGCATCTGATCTTGATCTGTTCTTCTGTTCATTCAGAGCTTTTACAAATTCTTTTTCATCAATCTTCCATCCTTTTTCTTCCGCCATCAAACGCGTCAAATCGATAGGGAATCCATATGTATCATACAATTCGAATGCATCTTTCCCGGAAATGATCTTGTTCTTTACCTGGAGTGTGTCAAATCTTTTCAGCCCACCTTCTAACGTCCGGAGAAATGATATTTCTTCCTGCTCGATCACCCGTTTTATAAAATCTTTTTGCTCATGGTATGATGGAAAAATAGTTTTGAAAAAATCAGCTAACAACGGGACAAGCCTGTGCATCAAAGGTTCTTTGATATTCAGAAAAGTGTAATAGTACCTGACAGCTCTTCTTAGTATACGGCGCAATACATACCCTGCACCTGTATTGGATGGTAACTGTCCATCCGAAATGCCGAAACTTACAGCTCTTGCATGATCTGCAAGAACACGCATGGCAATATCCGGCATGACTTCACCTGAATAATCATTTTTGTAAGGTATGCCTGTAGCCTGCTCAATAAAATGAATAATCGGTGCAAAAATATCTGTGTCGTAATTAGATGTTTTATTCTGGATCACCCGCACAAGCCTTTCAAATCCCATCCCGGTATCAATGTGTTTGGATGGAAGAGATTCCAGTGAAGAGTCGGCCTTGCGGTTGTATTGAATGAATACGAGGTTCCAGATTTCGATGACCGACGGATGACCTGCATTCACAAGATCCTTACCCGGGATACGATTTCTTTCTTCCTCTGATCGCAGGTCGACATGGATTTCCGAACATGGTCCGCAAGGTCCCGTATCCCCCATTTCCCAGAAATTGTCTTTTTTCCCAAAAGATAAAATCCGGTCATTGGAAAGCCATTCCTGCCAAAGCTGCCTGGCTTCATCATCTTCTGGTAGATTGTCGGCTATATCTCCTCCGAACACACTCACATAGACTCTATCCATAGGAAGCTCAAGCCTTTTGGATAGAAGCTCCCATGCCCAGGCAATCGCTTCTTTCTTAAAATAATCTCCAAAAGACCAGTTACCGAGCATTTCAAACATGGTATGATGGTATCCATCCCGGCCTACCTCTTCAAGGTCATTATGCTTTCCACTCACCCTGAGGCACTTCTGGGTATCTGCTATTCGCTTGTGAAGGATAGGCTTATTACCGAGGAAATAATCCTTGAACGGGTTCATCCCTGCATTCGTAAACATGAGCGTTGGATCATCCTTGTTGACCATCGGGGCAGAGGGGACTATCAGGTGTGCCTTCTCCTCGAAAAAGCCTAAAAAAGTGTTCCGTATTTCAGTGGCAGTTTTAGCCATAATATCTTTTTATTGAATAGAATATGAATGGTAATATATTATTATATATTCAACTCACTGGGATGCAATATATATTGTAATTAGAATTGATATATAATAAAATGTTAAATATTTTGTAAACAGGCATCCAATAGTTACCTTAGCCAGCGATCCCATCTGGTTTATCTCTGATAAACCACCCCGCTTTAATACCCTCAAAATTACTCAAATCGCAGATTCATGGCTGGCAGAAAGTACGTGTATAACGAATCAACCCTCTCATTTGAAGAGTATCGCACACCAGGGAAGTTCAGAGTCTTTAGTTTTTTCGGTTACCTCTGTGCTACCGTTGTAACAGCAACCCTGTTTTTCTTAATTCATAATAAGTACTTTCCTTCCAATAAAGAGCTCGGTTTGATGAGAGAGCTTGATCAGATGAAATATCAATACGCCTCAATAAATGATCAGCTCAACCTGATGTCAGAAGACCTCAACACCGTACATGAACATGACGGAGGCGTTCTTCGAATAATGCTGGGCATGGATCCGCTTGATGAGTCAGTATGGTCAGGTGGTGTCGGGGGTAGTGAAAAATATGCGAAGCTCACCAAATATCCTAATTCCGGTCAGCTGCTGGTTGAAACACAGGAAAAAGTAGATAAGCTGATGTTACAGCTCAAAATTCAAAAATTATCTCTTGATAGTATATTACTCAAGGCCAATGCAAAGGAAGAAATGCTTGCCAGCATTCCCAGCATCAAGCCGGTCAGGATTGATTTGCTCAGAAAAAGCCTGAGCGCTTTATCCGGCTTCGGCATACGGCTTCATCCGGTGCACAAAGTGGAACGCATGCATACAGGTGTTGATTTCACGGCTCCTCCAGGAACACCCATTCAGGCAACAGGCAATGGGAAAGTGATCACAGCAGAATATGGCAGGGTTGGCTATGGTAATCATATTGTGATAGACCATGGTTTTGGCTATACAAGCCTTTACGGCCATATGGCAAAGCTCCTGGTAAAAGAAGGAGAAGTTGTTAAAAAAGGTCAGACTATAGGAACAGTTGGCAATACAGGTCAGTCTACCGGCCCACACTGTCATTATGAAGTGCGTATGAAAGACAATCCTGTAGACCCGATCATCTATTGCATGGATGACCTTACTCCGGAAGAATACCAGACTCTCGTCCAAAAGGCAGGTATTCAGAATCAGTCATTTGACTAATTCTCCTGTTGTTTCATTTTAGCAGACAAATTTTCTAAACAGCTATGATCCTGTCATATCATGCCTCGTGCTTTTTTATAAAAAATTAGCTACCCCAATCTCTTAAAAATCTTCATTTCGATCATTTTTCACTTACATCTTCTTTGCAATCTCCCTTATGGAAAACCCTTATTAAGAAGGAGTAATGAAGCATGTATCAGGAATTATCCTTATTTTTAGCTGAATCCTGATCGAATGAAACCCATCGAAACCCAGAACCTCGATAAGCTCTATTATACGATAGGTGAAGTTGCAGAAATGTTTGAAGTATCCAGATCTCTTCTCCGGTACTGGGAAAATGAATTTGACTTTTTGACACCACGGAAAAACCGGAAAGGAGACAGGCTCTTTACAAAAGAAAATATCCAGCAGATCCAGATCATTTATAATCTTGTGAAAGTCCGTGGATTCACGCTTGAAGGTGCCAAACAGGAACTCAAAAAAGAAAAGGGCAATCTGACAGAACAACACAACCTGGTGGACCGGATCAGGGACATCTATGCAAGGTTAAAGGCCCTGAATGACAAGCTCTCTTCTTAATCTATCTTTTTTTTTCTCTCATCAAGATTGATGGATTCCTTACAATATCCTATTTCCAATGCATCATTGGATGCCATGACAAGAGTCTGAATATCGCTTATTTGTCCCAGGAGATTGAAAAACCATGCCTTTCCTTTTTCATCAAGATTGGATGTAGGCTCATCCAGGAGTATCAATGGCCGGTCATCCAGCATGACAAGTCCTAATTTGACCCTTTGCTTCATACCGGATGAAAATGATTTCACTTGTTGATCAGGATTGAACGTGTATGCCAGCTGCGTATACCAGTTTTGAAAAATTGGATACGATTTCAATAATCCAAGGCTTCTATGAAAATGAAACAACTCCTTTAACGAAAGCTCTTCAATCACGGAATTATAAGGGGCAACAAAATGAACATACCTGAATACAGATTCATCTGGTATTTTCATTCCATCTATAGAATAGTGAATAGTGCCGGAGGAAGGCAACATGCCACCAGACAATATTTTGAGAAGAGTGGATTTACCTGATCCATTTGAACCTGTGATCGCAAACCTGCTTCCTCTTTTGATATCAAAAGACAGCGTATTGAATATGGATTTTTGATTGAAAGCTTTACTCAGCTTTTGTATAGACAGATCCATTTACCGGATTGTGGGCTCTGAAACCTCGCATGATGCCGCGCTCTGACTGATCGACAAACTCCAGGATCAATTCTTTTTCATGACTCTCCGGTAACGTTTCTTTGATCACTGAGACAGCCTGTGTAATGTTATAGCCCCGGACAAAAAGAATCCGGTAGATATCTTGTATGGCATGAATTTGCTCTTGTGTAAAATTTCTTCTTTTCATACCGGTTACATTCACTCCGACAAAGGAGACAGGTTCCCTGGCAGCCTTCACATAAGGTGGGACATCTTTTCTCACAAATACGCCGCCGCTAACCATCACATGCTCTCCTATTTTTACAAATTGATGCACACCGACTACACCACCCAGCACAGTATGATTTCCGATCTGGATATGACCTGCGAGATTTACATTGTTGGCCAGGATACAATGATGTCCGATAAGACAATCATGAGCGACATGCACATAAGCCATGAGCAAGGTATGATCACCAATAGAAGTTTTAAAACTTGCTTTCGTACCCCGGTTAATGGTACAATACTCCCTGATGATCACATGATTCCCTATTTCAACAGTTGAATTCTCACCTTCAAATTTGAGGTCCTGTGGCACGGCTCCTACGACAGCTCCGGGAAATACATTTACATAATCACCCATCCGCGTACCATTCAAAATGTTTGCATTTGCGCCTATACGGCAGCCTTTCCCAATCACCACATCCTCCTCAATGGTAGTAAAAGGTCCTACCTGGACATCGCGTCCGATTTTCGCATTGCGATGGATATTATTCATTCTTTGGTTCGTTGCGCACGATTTGTGCTGTGAGTTCACTTTCTGAGACTAGCCTGCTTCCGACATATGCAGTGCCAAACATGTGGCAAATTCCTCTTCTGATCGGAACAAGAAGTTGCATTTTGAGAATAAGCTGATCCCCCGGAACAACCTTACTTTTAAATTTGGTATTGTCGATTTTTAATAAAAAAGTTGACCAGTTTTCAGGATCAGGCACTTTACTCAATATAAAAACGCCTCCTACCTGAGCAAGCGCCTCTACCTGCAGAACACCCGGAAAAATAGACATCCCCGGAAAATGTCCCTGGAATAAAGGCTCATTAAAGGTGATGTTCTTGACACCAATCACAGAAACATCATCCATTTCAATAATCTTATCGACTAACAGGAAAGGATACCTGTGGGGCAACATCCTGCGTACTTCTTCAATTCCATACAAGGAAGGCTGATCCGGATCAATCCTCGGTCTTCCCTTTGTCTTACGCTGCTCAATGAGCTTCCTTTTTAAAAGTTTGGTAAACTCAATATTTGCAGTGTGTCCGGGTTTACGGGCTACGATCTTTCCTTTGATTGGTTTCCCCAATAATGCGAGATCACCTATGATATCAAGCAACTTATGCCTGGCAGGTTCATTCTCAAATTTGAGTGATGTGGTATTCAGAATTCCGGTCTTCTCAACCTTGATACTTTGTTTTCCTAATTTTTTTGCAAGCCTGTCCAGTTCAGATTGATCCATCAATCGATCAGCGATCACTACGGCGTTGTCAAGATCGCCTCCTTTAATCAGGTTCTGATCAAAGAGCTGTTCAAGTTCACGTACAAAAACAAAAGTTCTGCAGGGAGCTATCTGTGTTTCATAATCATCAATGGTATGCAGGCTTGCATATTGATGACCAAGGATTTGCGAATTGAAATCAATCATGGCAGTGATCTCAAATTTATCTCCCGGCAATGCAAGTAATTCAGTTCCGGTCACTTCATCCTTGAAGGAAATGGGTTCTTCTATTTCAAAGTATTCCCGGTCCATATCCTGTTCTACAAGGCCTACTGCTTTGATGCCCTGAACAAAGTGCAAAGCACTTCCATCCATGATGGGGATCTCAGGGCCATCTACTTTAATCAGGACATTATCAACGCCCATGCCCGACAATGCGGAAAGGACATGTTCAATGGTGCTGATCTGGGCCTCTCCGTTTTTGATCGTTGTACCGCGGTTAGTAGAAACAACCTGGGCTACATCAGCGAGCAGAACCGGTTGATCTTTCATATCAACCCGCATGAACCTGATGCCATGGTTAGCTTCAGCAGGCTCGAAATCTACGATGACAGATTTGCCTGTATGAAGCCCCACTCCTTCTTGCCTGAAAGACTTTGCTAACGTCTTTTGTTTCATTCACTTTCCTTTTTAGTGGCGGCTATCTGCCTTTCCAATTCCTCAATACGTCTGATATAATCCGGAAGCTGCTTAAATGCAGCATATGCTTTGAGATAATCCATATAGTGAAAAGCCGGATAACCAAACAGCTTGGTTCCTTCCGGATATTTTCCTGTATGCACACCGCTCTTTGCCTGTATCTCTATCCTGTCGGCTATCTTAATATGTCCGGCAATACCAGCTTGTCCTCCTACCTGTACATGTTTTCCAATGACGGCGCTTCCGGCTATCCCGGCCTGGGCCGCAATGGCGGTATGATCTCCAATTGTGACATTATGGGCTATCTGAACCAGATTATCAATTTTTGTTCCTTTTCCGATCCTCGTGATGGCCAGGGTGCCCCTGTCTATCACGGTGTTAGCACCGATTTCCACATCATCCTCAATGATCACAATACCGACATGTTTGATTTTCACATAATGCCCCTGTTCATTAGGCCTGTAACCAAATCCATCTGAACCGATGACAGCGTTAGCATGAATGATACACCGGTCACCTATTTGCGTATTGGGGTAAATTTTAACTCCCGGATAGATGATGACTTCCTCTCCAATTGTCGTGCCATGACCGATATACACCTGGGGATAGATGATAACCCCTGCACCAATGGTACAATCTCTTTCAATACATGTGAACGCACCCACTGAAACATCTTCTGCAAGCCGGCTTGTGGGATCAACAACGGATGTCTCTGCTATCCCGGGCAAGGGAGTACCATTCTGACTGAATTTCTCAACAATGAACATCATAGCCCCATAAACGTCGTCTACCCTGATCATGGTAGCCTGAAGGGGCACTTTGGGCACAAAATCCCTTCCTACCAGCAAAACACTGGCGTCTGTGTTGTACGCATGATCTTCATATTTCGGATTAGCCAGGAAAGTCACGGTGCCCGGTCTGCCTTTATCTATCTGGGATGGTCCGTGGATCTTTCTCTCGCCATCACCTACCAATTCACCATGGAGCAGCTTGCACAATTGTGCTGCATTCAGTATCATGGGGCAAAATTAACATTCATAGGCTATCTAAACCAGTTTATCATTGAGTTTCTACCCTAAATTCTCAAAATAGAATCACGTATATATGTTTCCGAAACCAGATATATCGACTTCTCTATATAATTTTGGGCCATGGCCAAAAGTAAAAAACAGCTAAAGAAAACAGGAAAATCAAAGGATACCCGTGGTAAAGCAAACTCCAACAAGCTAGACGGACAGGATTGGAAATACGTTGGTATCAGCCTGTTATTGACTTTGATTGCATTCCTGACTACCATTGGCAACCAGTTTGTCAACTGGGATGATGATTATAATGTCGCCAATAATACCAATACAGCCTTGTTGAGTTGGGATAACATCGTCAAAATTTTCTCCGAACATGTAATTGGAAATTATAATCCGCTGCCTATTCTCACGTTCACGATCGAAAGATCACTGGTAGGCCTTAGCCCGGCTCTCTATCATATAGACAATCTTATCCTGCACCTGGTATGCGTATTCTTTGTTTACAGGATTTTTCGTGGTCTGGGCCTGAATGGCATAGCATCCGCCGCGGGAGCCATATTATTCGGAATTCATCCTATGCGGGTGGAATCTGTAGCCTGGGTCACAGAACGTAAAGACGTTCTATTCGGCGCATTTTTCCTCAGCGCTTTGTGGTATTATATCCTATATGTTAAATCCGGCTATGCTAAGAAATATTTTTATGCGGCCATGGGACTATTTGTTTTTGCCCTTTTCTCAAAGATCCAATCTGTCTCACTGCCGCTCACCATGTTACTGGTAGATTATTATTACAAAAGGCCATTGAATTTCAAGCTCGTTCTTGAAAAATGGGCATTTTTTCTTCTCGCCCTGATCATAGGTTTGGTTGGGTTTTATTTCCTTGGCAAGCAGGGCTCTATTAATGACAAGACGAATTACAGCATCATCGAACGACTGATGGTCGGTGGATATTCGCTGGGAGTGTACCTGGTAAAATTTATTTTCCCTTACCGGATGTCTCCGCTGTATCCCTATCCGGCTAAATTACCGGTTGACATTTATTTTGGTCCGGTAGTCGGTATTGGCATTCTTGCATTTATTTATATAGCATATAAAAAGGACTGGCGACCTTATGTATTTGGTGTGCTGTTTTTCATAGTCAATGTCATGTTCGTTCTCCAGATCGTAGGTGCCGGTCAGGGTTATCTGGCGGATCGATTTACTTACATTCCATATGCAGGACTGATTTTTATGGTAGCCTATGCCGGACAATGGTTATATAACAATAATCAGGCTGCAGCGAAACCAGCGATGTATGGATTCGGAGCAGTGATCTTACTGTTCATGTTTATGACATTCAGGCAAACTAAAATATGGCATGACAGCGATAAGCTCTGGACGCATGTGATGAAATATTACACAGATACTCCACTTCCGTTTCGTAACAGGGCTAACTATCGCCGTGATGAAGGCAGGATACAGGAGGCATTATCAGATTACGATGCAGCGATCAGGCTTAAGCCGGATGGAGCTTTGTATAACTCAAGGGCCAAGCTTTATTTCAATCTTCAGAAATACCAGGAGGCAATGGATGATTACAACCGGGCTATTAAATCAGATAGTACGCAAGGTGAATATTTTGTCAACAGGGGTGCTGTATACGCTTTGTCCGGCCAGCTCCAGCAAGCGCTAAATGATTTTACTAAAGGCCTTGAACTCGATCCTAAGCATGCGAACGGATATAAAAACAGATCACTGGTATACCAGTCTTTCTCACAATGGGATAAAGCACTCAATGACATCAATATATACCTGGGCATGCATCCGGAAGATGCAGATCTGTGGTACGAAAGCGGCCGGTTGAAAAATATCATTAATCAACCTGCAGCTGCAATCACGGACCTGGATCGCGCTATCCAATTGAACAGCAAGCAGGGATTGTATTATTATGAAAAACTGAAAAGCTACCTGTCTCTTGGACAAAAAGCCCAGGCACAACAGTTGTATACTGTGGTGACACAATATGGCATCAAATTAGAACCGGAAGTCCAGGCGGCATTGTCAAAATAAAATAATAACTTTCCAATCCTTCATCCAGTACGATTTATGCTGACCCGGCTTGTCATTCGAAACTATGCTATCATACCTGAACTGGACTTGCATCTTCAGCCAGGCTTATCTGCCATCACGGGTGAAACCGGTGCGGGAAAATCCATTTTGCTCGGAGCACTAAGTCTTGCATTAGGAAGAAGAGCTGATTTCAGGATACTAACTGATGAGAATTCAAAATGCGTGGTTGAAGCACACTTTGAATTGCAGGACAACAATCTTGAAGAATTTTTCACCAGGGAATCTCTTGATTTTGATCACCACATGATCTGCAGAAGAGAGATATCCTCCGGAGGAAAGAGCCGTTCATTCATCAATGACACACCAGTATCATTAAAAGTATTGCAGGAACTGACAAGTCACCTGATCGAGCTTCATCAGCAACATGACAATTTAGCGCTTCAATCTAAAGACTACCAGGTAAATGTACTGGATACGCTGAGTGGCTCACTTCCATTAGTAAAAAACTACCGGTCAACATACAATCAATTAGTCCAGCTAAAGAATGAGCTCATCAAAACCAAGGAGACAGAACTTTCTTCAGCAAGGCGAAAGGATTTTTTAAATTTTCAGATTGAAGAACTGGAAAATGCAAAGCTCACACCGGGTGAAATCGAAAAGCTTGAAGCAGAACAAAATGTTTTGAAATACGCTGAATCCATTGATCATGCATTGGAGCTGACACAAAAAATATTGAATGACGGGCCACACGCTTTGAATGGTCAATTGATTACACTGATCAAACAAATTGAAACTGTGCGTCACGTTTCACCTTCTCTAGCTGCTATTGGAGACCGTATACACGCATTAAGACTTGAAATCCAGGATATCACTTTAGAAGCCGCAAGGATGGATGGTAATGTGCAAAAGGACCCATTCCTCCTGGGCAGGATAGAATCAAGACTTTCTCAACTCTATATCCTGATTAAAAAGTATCAGAGCAAAGATGAACATGATCTTCTTACTCAATATGCATCCTTAAAAAAGGAGCTGGAAGAATTATCCTCAGTCGGTGACCACATTGAAAAGCTTGAAAAAATAATAGCTCAGACTAACATAACTCTTCAAAAAGAAGCGGACCTGCTATCACAAAAAAGAAAGAAAGGAGCGGAAAAGATAATTCCCCAAATGCTCAGATTGGTTCATGAGCTTGGCATGCCCAATGGCCAGTTTTCGATTGAAATCAATCCTGTTACCGCACCCGGCTCCGATGGCATGGATGATATTCATTTCCTTTTTTCAGCTAACAAAGGTATGGCTGTCCAACCCATTCAATCTGTTGCATCAGGTGGTGAACTATCAAGATTAAGCCTTGCCCTGAAATCTTTATATGCTGCACAGGCAAAATTACCGACCATTATTTTTGATGAAATTGATACCGGGATATCAGGTGAAGTAGCGTGGCGAATGGGACAGCTCATCCGTACTTTATCAAAAGGCCACCAGGTCCTGATGATCACACATTCGCCCCAGATAGCAGTGCATGCAAAAACGCAGTATCACGTTTCTAAAATCGGGACAGGGGAAAGAGATCAGTCTTCCGTCATGCTGCTCGCCCCGAAAGATCGATTGGTAGAAATATCAAAAATGCTGAGTGGAGATCCTCCTTCAAAAGAAGCATTGGCAAATGCAAAAAGTTTGATGGCTGCCGTGAAAGCTTAACATATAAAAGCCAAACTAAGGAGCAATATCTTCTCTGTGATGAGAAACGGATGTGAGTTCGCCATTCATGATGTGACGTGGTAATTCAATAAAAAAAGTAGTGCCTACTCCTTTTTCCGTTTCAAAATAAATCTTTCCGTCAAAGGATTGAATGATATCAGAACAAATAGCCAATCCAAGACCCATGCCTGATGATTTCGTAGTAAAGTTTGGATAGAATACTTTTTCTTTCATGTGATCATCTATTCCTGATCCATTGTCCTGTATGGAAATCGTGATCTGGTCATCTGTGAAAACAAGCTTAATGTGAATGAGCCCGCGTCTTGATCTTGGTATGGACTGTATTGCATTCTTTACGATATTATTCAGCACGCGGATGATCTGGCTTTTATCTGCGAACACAAAAAGATCATTGATAGGTACCTGCAACTGGATATCCATATCTTCTCTTTTTCTGAAAAGATCATGAACGGATGCCACTACATCATTGATCACAAACACTTCATTCATGGCCTGTGGCATCTTCGCATAGCTGGAAAATTCAGAGGCGATATGTGTCAGGTTATCGATTTGTTCTATCAGGGTCTTGCTCACTCTTTTGATCATACCTGGCAGATTGCTCTCTTCCGTCTTTGTTGCTGCATTCTCCAGGTACTGAATGCTCAGCTTCATTGGCGTCAGGGGGTTCTTAATTTCATGTGCTACCTGTTTAGCCATTTCTCTCCATGCAGTATCCCTCTCAGTCTGGGCCAGCATGAGAGCGCTTTCGTCAAGCTTGGTCACCATCCCGTTGTAGTCCCTGATCAATTCACCTACTTCATCATCAATGGACCATTGTATGGTTTCGTTTTTCTTTCCCAGTCTTATTTTTTTAAGTTTTTCACTGAGCTGAGCTACAGGACCGGTGATGGATCTGGCCATAAATACAGCCACACAAATAGCTAACAGAAATATGAAAACATATGCATTCAGGAGTGTCATAAAAAAGGCGGTACCCGGATCTCCACTTTCACTTCCGGATGGAAATAGCTCAGTCAATTCAATATACCCCGATTTACCATTGCCTTTATGGATGGATACATAACCTACATCTCCAAATCTACTGACTCCGTCTTCATCAAGATGTGTTCCTGATAAATAATAATCTCTCGAACCGGCATCAAGGATCATCTTTGGCAGAAAAGCAAGCTTGAACGGTATATTGGTTTCATTGTTTCCTTTATCATCCTGCTGATGTATAAGATTTCCATCCGGATCATAGATCTGATTGGATGCACTGTTCGCCACTGCGATCTTGGCAGCCTGGCTCATATCTTTTCGAAATGAAGTGGATTCGGAAGTAATCGTCTGACGAATAGATCCTGCGATCGTGCGCAACCGTTCGTCATATCTCCGGATCTCATCCGCCCGACTATTGGACCGGATGTAATAGATAGTCAGCAAACCGACGATGGTAAAAGTGAGGATGATGATGCATACGATGGCGATCTGAATTTTATTCCTCAGTGATGGCCTTGGAGAAATCGTGAGCTCCATATTCTGTGGCAAAAATTCAAAAATTGCATTCAGGCCCGCAATGATAAAAAGCAAAAAACTAAATACGGTAAAAATGAGTGAGAATAATGAAACTACCTGGTTGAGCCCTTCTACTTTTTTACCTAGCATGATGACATTATCTTCCTCATCAAGTAAAGCAACGTCTGTCCTGTCATCACTCGTCTTTAACTCCGTGAATTTATGCTTCACCATGATGGCAGGCTTTGAAAATACTAATGCATAATCATATCGATTATTAAAGACCAGCTGCCCTTCATGATAAAATCCAAGGCTATATTTATTCGGAACGCGGGAAAACCATTCAATTAGTTTTTCCTCAAAATTTTCTTTATGCCCATATCCATCAGGTGCTTCCTGGATAAGTTCGGTGCGTGCGATTTTTTCAAAATCCTTTTGATATTTATATAAGACCAGCGCGGTCATGGATGAGATCGTCACCAGCCAGCTAAGCACCCATATCACCGATTTATTTCCCTGTTCAATATATAAATCCAGTAGTGTCATCAGGATAAAAACACCCAGGTAAAAACCAACATTCGGAAGATCTATTTCAATAAGTTTTAAAAGCGGCAAGCTTAGTACGCCTGCAAAAAGAAGCGCAATCATGCGCTCGTAAAAATTCTTCGTATAAAAAATAGCCCTGTTGACGATTTGAAATGAAAATGTAAATACACCCATGATGATCAAACCACAAGCCATGATGGAAAGAAAATGATGAATATCAAACAGCGATATTTCTCCCAGGTCCAATCTGAAATTACTTTGTCCTACTACCTGGCGAAGTATCCAAGCAGTCAGTCCGCACATCATGATCACGACCAGGTAATGACCCATAGTCATCAGGCGGTCAGCCCATCTCTTATTTGAAACAGGGATCGATGTACTAAAGAGAAGATCACGGCTATAGATTTTACTCGCCAATGTGCATAGCCATAGAAAAATAGAACTGTCCAATAAAAGATCGGTAGTCGAATACGGAAAGGAAATATTCTGAATGATAGGGCTCAGCAATGAAATCTGATCAAAAAAATCATGGTAGGGAAGAAACAAAGTAGCCATTCTTATACCCAGGACACCCAGCATTTGTAAAAGTATTTTATTGACATGCGAAACTTTCTGGTCCGGTATATGCTGAATCCGGCTGATCCAGGTCATGCATAGCGACCATATAGCCACCAGGCACAACACAAAAATGATGCACTGCAGAAAAAAGGAAAACTCTTTAGTCAGTAATTGTACATGCGCTATAGGTGATCCATCCACACTCCGGATAGTCGTCGCATTGTCAGGCGAAGGATGGCCAAATTTATAGGGTGTTACCCGGATGCTATACGCTTGCTCCTGCGCGGGAATAATTGGTATCTTAAAATAAACCTGCAGCAAATCCTGGTGATCTGCTAGCTCAGCATGTTTGATATAGTAATCCTGCCTGTGATCCGGAAAAACACCCGGAATATTTTTAAACTCTTTATGAGACGGATCGATGATAGATCCCGGCTTGGACCAGAAGATTAAACTGTCTTTATGATATAAGTAAATTGTATAGGGTTCCTGGCTAAGCTTTTCAATTTGGTTGACCAGGTCATTGGATAAGATTTTCCCGGAACTCTGGACTGAACGGATCTGGCTAATCCAATCTCCATCTTTGACATTGTTCAATGAAGCAACCTCAAGATCCTGAACGTTTTTTTCTATTTGTTGTGCAAAATGAGCCTTGTCATACGATAAGTGGTCAAAGACAACTAGCCCTGCCAGGCTAACCAGGCAAAATATAGTAATAGAGATGTATAAGTAAACTTTGTCCCTTATCCACATAAGTCACATAAAGATAATATTTAATAAGTAAATTATTAACTATCATAAGGTTACCATGATTTACAAAAAGGCAAAGGGTAAAAGTCTGAGCAGCCGGTTTAGTCTCAGTCTTAAGTCTAAAAATCTTAGACATATCCTCTAGACTAAACTGGCTGCTCGGACCTTTTCCTTCTGACCATTTTACCAAACTGACTGTTCGGACCTTTACCATCTGACCATTTTACCAATCTGGCTGCTCCGACCTTTTCCTTCAGACTAAAAAGTACGATTGCAATAGGATAGCCGTTATGGTAAAGCATCTGTGATGGATCTATCGCTCTCAGTTAAATGAGGGAGGAAAGTCCGGACAGCGTAGAGCACCGCACCATCTAACAGATGGGCTTTGCTTTCAGCAGGGACAGACAGTGTCACAGAAACTATACCGTCACGCCGAAGGGCGCGATAAGGGTGAAAACGTGTGGTAAAAGCGCACGCATGATCCGGGCAACCAGGTCATGGGATAAACCTTGCGGGCTGAAATGCCATGTACACTCCAATCTCAACACGCACTCGTGCATGCTGGGCCCGGCTGCTCGCCGGCGTGTAACAACAGTTGGAGGGGGTAGGCAGATAGAGCTTTGGTAGTAATGCCACGGCCCAGATAAATGATAGGTGTTCCTGATTCGTCAGGGATGACAGAATCCGGCTTACACATCACAGGTGCATTTTTATTTTTCTATTCAGCGCTGACTATTTTGTTTTCGTCAGCTTCTTTTGCAATTCTTCAAGCGTAATTCCCTTCGTCTCCGGCATGATAAAGATGACAAAGAGCAATTGCAATATCATCATGCCTGCAAAGAATGCAAATATTGGCCCACCACTAAACCTGTTAAGCAGGTATGGCATCATCAATGTGATAAGCGCAGCGAATACCCAATGCGTGGAAGTTCCCAAAGATTGTCCGGAAGCACGGATATGATTGGGAAAAATTTCAGAGAGGTAAACCCAGATGACAGCACCCTGCCCAATAGCATGAGAAGCAATAAAAAGAAATAAAAAGAGCGGCACCTGTATTCCCTGAAAATCCTGATGGTAGAATACCCACGATATCATTCCTAATGACAGGATATAACCAAGTGATCCGATCAGCATAAGTTTTTTTCTTCCGGCTCTGTCTATAAGATATATTCCCAGCATTGTAAAAATAAGATTGGCAATACCTATGCCTGCACTGGACAGAAGAGCCGCATTGGCTCCCAATCCTGTTTTTTCTAAAATCCTTGGGGCGTAATAAATGATAAAATTTATACCTGATAACTGATTAAAAAAAGCAATCAAAAATGCAAGCATGATGGATTTGTTATATCTGCCAGTGAATAATTTTCCCTGTACGGTTTCTGTTGCTGAAGAATGAATTGCTTCCAATTCAGGCTGAACATCCATATCCGGATTTAATTGCGAAAGTATTCGCTTCGCACCGGCATCATCTTTCTTTTTGAGCACAAGCCACCTGGGACTTTCAGGAACAGTGAGCACTAAAAGTGTATAGATAACAGAGGGTATAGCCACCACCCCCAGCATCCATCTCCAGGAATCCGGTCCTACGCCAGCTAAAAAATAATTAGATACATACGCGATCAGGATTCCAAATACAATATTGAATTGATACAAGGCCACCAGTCTCCCTCTTCTCACTGCAGGTGCAATTTCAGAAATGTAGGTGGGCGCTGCTACAGAAGAAGCACCTACTCCTACTCCACCGATAAACCGGAATACAGAAAAAGAAACCGGATCCCACGCCAATGCGGAACCAATCGTTGAAAGGATATACAACACTCCGATCAGGATAAGCGTCTTTTTTCTTCCTATCCGCTCACAGGGAATTCCTCCAAACAGGGCACCAATCACTGTTCCCCACAATGCCATGGACATGATAAAAAATCCGTGTGAAAAATCACTAAGATGCCATAGCTGTTGAATGGGCTGGTCTGCTCCGGATATCACAGCTGTATCAAAACCGAAAAGAAAACCGGCGATTGCAACTGTAAGTGACCAATAGAAAAGTTTGCTTTGTGCCATCCTGAGGGATAAGATTATCTTATTTGAACTAAGATAAAACTATTGTATAAAAAAAAAAGCCGGACAGAAATTAACCTGTCCGGCTGGATATTTTTTTACCTTCTTATTAATCGGTAGGTTCCGGAATCGCATCAGCTTGCTTATCCAGGTGGAACACGAGTGTAAATCTGAGTGTATTGTCAAGTGGGCTTCTCTGGTTAGAAGTTGGCACGAGGTATGATACATTCAAACCGAATACATTATACTTAAGTCCAAGACCTGCGGTGAGGAATTGCCTGTTGCCTTTCGTAGGATGCTCATAATAATATCCTGCCCTGAAAGCAAATTGTTTATTGTACCAGTATTCAACACCAATAGAATACATCAACTCACGCAACTCTTCTTTAAAGCCATTCGGAGCATCTCCAAATGAACCGAACACGCCTTCAAATAAAGGTTTTTCGCGATAATCCGGAAAACCATTTGAGTTTTTATCATAACTGGAATCCTTATCATCCACCGGTGAAGGCACCAGTAATTTGTTGATGTCTACAGTGAAAGTAAGTTGATTATAATCATCAAGATCAAGCTCTAAAGCTCCTCCAATTCCAAAATTACCGGGAAGAAAGTCTTTAAACTCTGATTTAGTATAGGTTAATTTTGAACCAATATTTGTAAAAGCAGTACCAATTCTCAGCATACCTGCATTGATCTTTTTCTGGTAGGTAAATGAAATATCCACTGCTCCGGCTTTCGCAGCTACGATATCTAAATCACCGATCTGCTGGCCACCGGCGAGGTTTGAATAAATAAATTTTCCAGTAATACCGGCGCTAAAATTTTCTGATAATTTTCTTGCATAAGCAAATGCAATTTCAAATTCGTTTGGCCTGCCGACCCCTAAAGAGCCTCCATTGACGTCGGTAAACTGAAGATCCCCAAGGGCAAAATATCTCAAGGAAGCTCCGATGGTCTGGAATTCGTCCAGTTTCTTATATCCGGCCAGGTATGCCATGTAAACATCCTGCAATCCCAAAGACCTTAACCATGGAGAATAGCTTGCCGCCAATCCAAGATCAGAATTGATGAATGCCAACTTTGAAGCATTGCTATGGATCGAATTAGCATCCGGAGAGGTCGCAATACCAGCATCACCCATTGCAGCAGAACGGGCATCAGGGACAATCCTTAAAAAAGGAACGGCAGAAATGATGGTATTAGGGCAATCAAGCTTCTTAGCAAATGTACATTCGCTCTTTGCTGAGCCTGCCAGTAGTAAGAACAAAACCAGGAGTGAAGTGAACTTCATGAAAGTGAGTATTTGATTGAATAATAAGAACAAAGATAATTTAAAAGGTTCAACGGAGAATGACCAGCTTTCCGGCCTTGCTTTCAGCGTTTTCCGTCGTCCCATTAACGTTAAAAGTTACTTTTATTTTATATACATAGAGACCTTTTGCTACCTGTCCGTTATTATCTGACAATCCATCCCAGGTAAGGTCATCAACCCTGTATCCGTCAGCAATAAAGTCCTCTCTTTCAATGGTTTTTATAAGCTGGCCGGTTAACGTATATATGTTGAGCCGTATGTCCATGGGGACACCAGGTCTGTTATGCTCAAACTGAAAGCGTGTGAAATCATACAAGGGGTTGGGATAATTCAACACGTTTAGCAGAATAGGCCCAGGTTCGTCAACTACTACAAATTCAATGTAGGCCTCACCCGGATTATTAGCCAGATCCCAGGCAGTGATTTTCAGCGTATGCTTACCCGATTTAAGATTGCTCATCGGATAACGGACAATCCCTTTTTTATAATCATCCAAAGCCGCAACATAGAAATCATTAAGAATTAAACTATTCTTATTATCCCCATCAAGTATGGCTTCAATATCATGACCCACACCGGTTCCTGAAACATTTATTCCAAAATCATCCATGAGCTCTGCATAGATGTATGGATTTGAATCTGTAATGCCACCTGAAACAAAATGTGCATCATTCATGAAAAGATCAATCACAGGAGGCTGATCATCCGACAATCCTTCCGACGAAACCCCACCAATTATAAAGGATGAAAAATATCCACTGGCATCGGTAGTACCATCCTGTGCATAAAAGCTGAATTTGCCTGGTCCATACGAAAAATCGATATCCTTTGGCAATACAAATTCAATCGTCCAATGTCCGTCAGTTATGGTTGCTTTACCTTTGAATAATTGCCTGTTCTGCGTAGTAAAGCTTCTGACCATGCTTTTCTCATCATTCGCAAGTGTTTTCCTGATTTGAACTTTATCAAAAACCGTAAGGGATAACTCTCCGTTAAAATTGTTTAAAACATTCCCCTGATCATCCAGTACTACACCGGATACATTTGCTTTTTCAAGTGCACTTAGTGTGTCCTGGGAACCGCCAACAGGATTGCCATCAATTTCTGTAACGGCAATATGATATTGCGGGATTACAAGCTTGCCTGATGGATCTCCCAGCAAAGTAAATTTCCTTGCATTAATGTCTACAGAATCTATGCTTGTATTCTTTGATCTTCTCAATACTTCTCCCATGCCTGTATATTCTCCGGGTGCATCAGGATTATATAATTGTTCCAAAACTGCTTTGGTCAAACGTTCATTGCTTCCTGAATATACAGCCCTGACCGTTGTCATCAATGCGATTGCTCCACCATTAGGATTCGATAATAAATATTCTCCTGCTGTTTTGAAGCTGGGTTCATCATAACCGGCGAATGAACAGGTAGCAGTAATAAATAGAGGCATGTTGTCCAGGTTATTATAGGATTGTGCCTGGTTAATGCCCAGAACACGTTCCTGTGACCAGCCATTTTGCCCCCCGTGGCCCAAATAAGTTACTGTCAGAGCACCTTTCCTCATGTTCAGATCAATAGCTTCATTCACTCCGGGATATCTGTCTCCACCTGGTGTAGCTTCCTGTGGAAAGGCATCCAGGTAAATCTTATTCATATTTAATTCAGGGTGGGCTACGCTATTTTGATTAGCTAATCCATCCGCCTGCGCGAGGTGCGTATTGCTGTCCTCATCATCTGCTACCATGACTACTCTCTGTCTCCAGTCATTTAATGTTGAGGGAGAAGTATCGTAATGAATAATCTTATCTACCACTGCCATTGCTTCTTCCGGAGTATCAGAGGGTATCCGTCCAATGGCAATATCAACCGCTCCTTTAAGTGTGGTTTCTTCCTCTGCTTCATTGTCATCGAGAAGGCCGAAATAATCATCAGTCGGAAACGATCGGATCGGATCAAGCGATTCTTCTGTTTCAAAAGCAGGAACAAAATTGTGACGTGGTAATTCCGCGAACCTACCCTGGTAATCATAGGTCGCATCACCAAACAATAATAAATATCTGAATGCAACATCCCGTTTATACATCATTCTTGCAAAATCACGAATTGCAGAGGGATCTATAGAGCCACCACTAAATTCTTCGAATACCTGGCTTACAGGAACAGTTACTACTTCAAGCTGATCATGCGTGCTACGATGTTCTGCAAGCTTTTCAGCAGCATCTGCAAACTCATCATAGTATACGATGATCAAATCAGCAATTTGAAGGCTATGCAGATTTTGATTCTTCACCACTCTCTCATAATCCGGATTCAATACATCTTTTGATGGATCGAATACAATGAATTGGCTAGGTAATCCTGAAGTTTGCGAAACAGAAAATGAACCCTGGCTTCCGTTAGTTTCAAATTGTTGCACCATCGGTTTAAGTGGATCCGAGACGTCCCATATCATTCCATTGGCAGGAATACCGGAAACAATATATTTCGGTGTTCCCAGAAAATTTGATCTGGGATCACGGATGAAAAGAGGCTTACCTGAAGCATACTTATTTTGTTTCCAGGTATTGATTTCTATATAATCTATCCATGCGCGGGAATCAATTCCGTTAGCAGTGGGATATTTTATCAAAATTTTATTGATGGCATCAGTGGGCTTGAAGGAGCCCTGCATAATTGCGTCATTAGCGAATGATGCTTCGAAATCTCCCAGAGTTACACTTCCTAAGCTCCTGCTGAATTCATGCTGATTGAAGTAAAAATAAAACCTGGATGCACTTGCGGCACGTGCAGCAAATCTCACTTTATAGTAAAAAGTATCCGCAGGAATAATATCAGTAAGATCAAATTCATTAGAATAATCTATTTCATTGATCACTGCCAATTCATCGCCATACCATTCCTGACCTGAACCTGGCGGCCTGTAACGTCCCAGGAGATTTACTTTTTCTTCTTCAAGTCGCTGGAATGTCAATGAAGCATTTGATTCATATTGACCTGCAGAACCATCAGCTCTTGAACCCATCGAAGTTCTGGTAACACTATTTATGATGATATAGTAATGATTTAGTTCATCATAGATATTCTTGTCCATATGATATATCCTTGCTGCAGGATCATATCTCCACCGGTCAGCACCTTCAGCATACCATAATAAATAATCGCCCTGGTCAAACTTTCCATCTTCCAAACCCACAGCAAAAGTTGCAGTTTCTTCAAGATCATCAATTCGATCCGCTCCATTCCATTGCGGAACTCTTCCATTCCCATTACCATAGATGGCTATCTTACCTGGATTGAGAGTTCCGGGTTCAATCTTCAGTTTGTCTTTGATGAATGTATAATCTAATTTATAGACTCCTGTCTGTGATACAGACACCCTGTGAATAATCCCCGTGGAAAGTATTGATGTCTCCTTGAATCCTGGTCCTGAAGGTTGGGCTTCAAGAATATTGAATCTGATCAATCCAATTAAAAAAACAAACAAGTAAATTCTAATCATACAATGTGACCTGATTGGAAAGGAAGATAAATTCGTTATAAAAACGTTAATGAGAATGATCTATTGCCAGCCATTCTCACTATTTTTTATACTGAAAAGATAACACAAATGACAATTCTACGCTATTTATTGCATGAGCTCCTGCCCCGGCTTACTTGATGAAAAGCGTTATTATTGCAATCATTCATTGAAATAACAGTTCCAAGCATTCTGTTAATTCCAAATCATAACTGCTATTTAGACGTGCAGAAGACTTTTTCAATATTTATTATTTTTTACTACATCAGTGTTTTTAGTATTACGCTGAAAGCGCAGGATCCGGTTTTTTCGCAATTCTATTTATCACCGCTCCAGCTTAATCCTGCCCTCACCGGCCTGACAGAGGATCCACGCTTTTCTGCCAATTACAGAAATCAATATCCCGGTTTTAATAACGCCTACAGAACTTATGCTTTATCTTATGACCAGTTCTTTCCACGTGTTAAAGGTGGTCTTGGCTTCTGGTTATTATCCGACGATGCCGGCGACGGGATCCTCAAGACAATCAAGGCGGCAGGGATTTTCTCTTACAAAACCAATTTGACAAGACAAATTTCAATTAAAATGGGGATTGAAGCAGGCGTTGTACAGTCTACCCTGAACTGGAATCAATTAGTGTTTGGAGATCAGATTGATGATTATGCAGGCACGATCAGTCCGGGAGGCATCCCTTTTCCAACAGAAGAAACAGCTCCTGAAAAAAATAAAGTTGTCTACCCTGATCTCGGCGTCGGGCTGATTGCCTATGGAGGCTCAGTGTATTCAGGTTTATCCGTAAGGCACATTAACAGACCGGATCCCGATTTCCTGGCTATCAATTCTGAACTTTCCCCCCGGATACCAATGCGCTGGACATTTCATGCTGGTGGGGCATGGCCAGTATTTACCCATCTCTTTCGTCAGACTTTTAAAATGGCTGTTTCTCCTTCTGTTATCGTCGTTCAACAAGGCCCTTTCAGCCAGATCAACGGAGGGATCACACTGGATTCAGAAATCCTGAATCTTGGTATCCATTATCGTCTTTCGTCTGGCAATTCTGAAGCCCTCATTGGCTCTATTGGTTTCAAAACCAACCAATTGAAGATTGGGTATAGCTTTGATTACACCGTTTCAGGCTTCCCTTTAAGCGGAGGTACGCATGAGATAGGAATTGTATATGTGCTGGATGATGGTGACACCGAATCCAGATACAATGACTGTCTTAACATTTTTCGATGATCTCAGATGGGTATGGGGCACAATAATTGCCCTGTCAAATGACATTTAATCCTGCAATAATTCTAATCAGGTTACGTTTCAGAAAATGTATATTTGTCCCTCTTTTAACAATAATGGTCAGTTCAGAATGAAAAGATTTCTTTTAATAGGAACAAGCGCCCTTTTGATATTCGGGTTTACGTCTTGTAAAAAATCAGAGCGTTCTTCCGTCACCGGTTGGAAATATAACGACCAGGAGTGGGGAGGATTTGAGAAAGGAACGCATGGAGACATGGAGATAGGACCGGGTCTGGTTCCTATCGAAGGGGGAACCTTTACCATGGGGCTCACCGATCAGGACGTAACATACACCTGGGATAATGTCCCCAGGAGAATCACTATCTCTTCCTTCCTGATGGATGAAACTGAAGTTTCAAATTCGCATTACCGTGAATTTGAATATTGGACCAGAAGGGTCCTGGGAGAATCTTATCCCCAGGAAATATTGAGCATCCTGCCTGATACCCTGGTGTGGAGAGAGGAATTAGCATTCAATGAACCACTTGTCGAAACATATTTTCGGCATCCAAGCTATGCAGACTATCCGGTAGTGGGTGTTACGTGGGATCAGGCAAATAAATTTTGTGAGTGGCGTACAGACCGAGTAAATGAAATGCTCCTGGTAGAAAAGGGTGTTTTAAACCTGAGTGTAGATCAGAAAGATTCTGATAACTTCAATACTGAAGCATACTTATTTGGCAAATACCAGGGCAGTGTAAAGAAAAATCTTCCTGACCTGAAGACCGGGGGCGAGCGGCCGGTTCGATTTGAAGATGGAATTTTATTGCCTGCTTACAGGCTTCCAACCGAAGCAGAATGGGAATATGCAGCTTTGGCACTCCAGGGAAATAATCTTTCCAAAAAGGATGAATTGATCTCTGACCGAAGGATTTATCCATGGGATGGAAATACAGCACGTTATAAAATACATGACCGCCACCAGGGTGAAATGCTGGCTAATTTTAAAGAAGCCAGAGGAAATTATATGGGAACTGCAGGCAAACCAAATGACAATGCTCCATTTCCTTCGCCTATAAGGTCTTTCTTTCCAAATGACTTTGGTTTGTATAACATGGCAGGCAATGTGAGTGAATGGACACTTGATCTTTATCGACCCATGACAAGCTCCACATTAAGAGATGTAGAGAACCAGGACCTGAATCCTTTCAGAGGAAATATATTCAAAGAGAGAATTGTGGATGAAGATGGACACGTGGTCGAAAAAGATAGTCTTGGAAAGATCAGGTATCAGCTTGTTTCTGATTCTGTTGCTTCACTCCGGGAAAACTATCAGAAAGGTAATGTAATGGATTACAGGGATGATGATAATGAATCTGTATACTATTCTTACGGAGAATCTACTCTTATCAATGACAGTTCACGCGTCGTAAAAGGTGGCTCATGGGCTGATCGTTTATACTGGCTTTCACCTGCTGCCCGCAGATTTAAAAACCAGACTTCAGGTGACCGCACCATCGGTTTTCGATGCGCTATGCACCGCGTAGGAGGTTCTGAACCAGGTGGCGAAATAGGCGGTCTGGATTACGGAGGAAAAAAAGCAAAAACATCAAGGAGATATAAGTAACGCTCCGGAAAAGATAAAAATGTAAAACGCCTTCACATCCCGTGAAGGCGTTTTGTTTTTTAATGCTTTTATTTGCAAACTTTCCTTTCTATTATGATGGAGACAGATGCCTTATATACACTATACCTGCAACATCCTGAAATCTGTACAGACACCAGGAAAATAAAACTAGGCTGTCTGTTTTTTGCCCTTCAGGGATCAAACTTTGATGGAAATGCTTTTGCACCTGAAGCACTCAGGCTTGGAGCTGCATTAGCAGTTGTCTCAGACCCTTCTCTTGAAGGACCGGAATATTTTTACGTGCCTGACACTTTAGTAGCTCTTCAATCGCTCGCACGTTTTCATCGAACTCAATTAAATATCCCACTCATCTCTATAACGGGTAGTAATGGCAAGACTACCACTAAAGAACTCATCACCTGTGCACTGAAAGAAAAATATAAGGTGCATTCTACTGCAGGCAATCTGAATAATCACATCGGTGTTCCGCTTACATTGCTCTCTGCATCCCTCGATACAGAAATCATCGTCTGTGAAATGGGCGCAAATCACATGGGTGAGATAGAAGCCCTTTGTAAAATTGCTATGCCTACACACGGTATCATTACCAATATCGGCAATGCACATCTTGAAGGATTTGGCTCGATCGAAGGTGTGCAAAAAGCAAAAGGGGAGCTCTTCGAATATTTAAATATCCATGGCGGACATGCTTTTGTAAATATTGATGATGCCCGTTTAAAAAAAACAGGAGAAAATATTTTATATAATACTACGTATGGATTTGATCTTTCGTCATCTCCTGATATTGCATTTGAATACATTGCTTCTGTTGAGCATGATGGGTTCACTATTCAGGATACAGATCATGAAGTGATTATCCATTCCCAAATGTTTGGCTTTTACAATGCCTCCAATGTACTGGCGGCATACACCATAGCAAAACATTTCAATGTGCCTATTGAAAAAATTGCGGTAAGCCTTTCTTCTTTCATTCCGGGTGCTAACAGGTCTGAAACGATTTCACATCGGGGATGCAGGATCATAAAGGATGCCTATAATGCAAATCCATCAAGCATGGAATTAGCACTACGTGCATTTGCTCAACAATATCCTGATGGATGGATACTACTCGGCGACATGAAAGAGTTAGGACAGGAAAGCGATGCAGCACACCGACGCATATTAAATGTCATCAGTGAACTTGGTTTTCAAAATGCGGTGCTGGTAGGCAATGCATTTAAATCTGCTATGCATAACGAACAAAATCTATTTCCTGATTTTATCATAGCTGAGAGCATTGATGATGTACGATCCGAATGGAACTGGGAGAAATGCAAAGGAAAAACTCTGTTGCTAAAAGGCTCAAGATCGATGCAGATGGAAAAAATACTGGAAGACTGAATTAACCAAGCACTGTTCGTATTATCAACTCGCTGTAATCTTCTTCACACGACTTGCGATAGTCCATATACGAGCAGGGAACTTTAGCACCGGATTTATTCTCAACCCACCATCTTCCGGAAATCTCGCTTTTATAAAACAAAAGCGTATGCTCATTATCTTTTGTCTGAACTACATATTGTGTTAAGCTGCTTTTGGCTGGATCCTCGCGTAATGTAGAACCTTCAAGCATATACCAGATCATTTGAGCTAAGGCATTTGCCATTAACCCGGATTCATCCGCTTCCGTGTTGTATCCATATACACCTACCGATGTAAGGGATTGAGCGGCCCCAGCATACCTGAATAGCTGGCATGCCTCCATGATGGACAGACCACTTCCTGACATACCTGTGAGATAACCTGCCTCAGAAGCACTGAGACTATCGCAATGATATAACATAGCTGTAGAATCACGAATGCAGGGTTCGGCAAGGCTTATATCTTCTCTTAAATCACTTAATCTAAGGTGTCCTTCAACCCTGAGATGAGATTCCGTGACCAGATGTCTTTGTGTTCCTATATATTGAAAAAGGGGTCCCGGGCCGTCAGTTCTTAGATGGATATCGTCATCAAGATTGGATTCCCGGATGATGCTAGCCATTCTCATACCATTTACCTGGTGCCTCATGAAGCCATGGGGAGCACCCAGGAGTAATGAAACCGCTCCGCTCTCTGTAATTTCCTGTAGGAGTGGGATTATCGAATCTGGTTGGTTTTGAATCAAATTCCCACAATCAACAATATTAAGTGCTTGTCCGGGTGTGGCGCTGAATTGATAAAGATTCTTTTTGATACGTTGTGAAACATGCCGGTCAAGACTTAGGATGACCAGATCTTCAGCCGTACATTTCTGATCCTGGTCGTGGATAAATTTGACTTTGTGCCACAAAGAACCTTTACTTAACCGGTCTGGTCGTAAGGCGGATTTTTCGTCGGGAATAAACCAATGCGCTATCATAAGGTAAATATATTAAAATAAAAATTAATATGTTAAAAAAAATTTGGCTTGATTTATGTTAATTCCACATTATATTCTCCTTTAGTAAACAATACTTAAATAATTGTATTTCTATTAAAAAAAGAATATTTTTGCCTTACTCAAGTAATTCATTTTCAATAAATCCTAACCCTATGACACGACTATTGTACGTCCTGCTGTCTAGTCTCCCTTTTCTCTTAACTCTGAATGTTAAAGCACAGGAACCGAACGCCATATTTGCACCCCCTGTCATCGAAGATGAGATGACTTCCAATCCCGAACAAAATAAAATGTGGCGAACCGGTCAATCCGTTTTTCCCGCCAAACCCAAAAACATGTGGGAATTGGGAATTCACGCGGGTCCGGCTTTTGTATCAGGAGATGTAGAAGCTCCTTTTCCTGCTGGCTATGCTTTTGGACTTCACTTAAGAAAAGCGATCAACTATACCCTTTCCTTCCGTTTAGATGGTACATATCAATCCTCAAAGGGGTATGATGCCAGAAGTTTCAATTTTCTCGGTGTAGAAAGAACTTACGCCCAGAGTATTAATGATGAGCCCTTACTGGCTAATTATACAGACATCACCACAAACACGGATAATATCCACAGGAATTATAAAGCCAATATTCTGGCATTTTCCTTTGAAGGGATTTTGAATATTGGGAATGTACTTTTCCACAATCCTTCTAACAAATGGAATTTATACGCAGTGGTTGGACTTGGGATAGATCTTCCCAAAACCTATGTGGATCTGCTTAACGGAGATCAGCTCTATGATTTTTCCGGTGTATCAGCCGGTCTTGATCTTACCACGAAGAAAGGAAGAAATGATTCCAGGAAGAACTTAAAAGATCTTTTGGATGGTGATTTTGAAACCAAAGGTGGTGTAGAACAGGATGTCATCACATTTCTCGGTGATTACAAAACTGTCATTCCGCATTTTAATTTTGGCGTGGGACTCACCAAGAAGCTTTCAAAAAGGATTAACCTTAGTCTTGAACACCGTGTCATGATCAGCGATAATGACCTTCTGGATGGATTTGAAGACAGGTCAAATGTAGACGAGTCAAACAGTAAGGATGTACCACATTACACCTCAGTTCGCTTAGGTATTAATTTGGGTTCATTTGAAAAGAGAGTTGAACCACTCTATTGGGTGAATCCATTAAATGGACCGTTCACGGATGTTGCCGAACTCAAGCAAAGGCCTAAGTTCGACCTTACCGATAGCGATGGTGATGGAGTGATTGATATGACTGACCAGGAAGTAAACACTCCTGCAGGATGCCCTGTAGACACAAGAGGTGTTACCCTGGATAGTGACGGTGACAATATTGCCGATTGTAAAGATCAGGAGCCATACTCACCACCCGGATTCGAGGTAAATAATGAAGGCGTTGCCCAGGTACCTGAAAAATACATGACAGAAGACCAGGTGGTGGACCTTATCAATACAAGAGGTGCAGCCATGAGTGGAAATTTAAACTGGTTCCTTCCTATGATCCATTTTGACCTTGATAAATATTATGTAAAACCAGAATTCTATGGTGCTTTACATCAGGTTGCCACAGTCATGAATTCACATCCTGACATGAAAGTCGTTGCACATGGGTATACGGACAATAGAAGTTCAGATGATTATAATAATGTCCTTTCTTACAACAGGGCAAATGCAGCAATAAATTACCTGGTGGCTAACTATAACTTACCAAGGAGCCGGTTTGTCCTGACTTATGGCGGTGAAACATCTCCGATTGTAAACGGCTTACCAGATAATCACAGCGTGAACAATATTCAAGAGTATGAACATTACGTTAATCGCCGCGTAGAGTTTCACGTAGCACAACCGACTGATACCGAAATGTCACGGCCAGCAGGCCCTGAAGCAGGAGAAAATACTCCTGGTTCTGCAAGACCAGGGTCTAAATACTCAGGCAACAGGAATTCCGGTTATTAGTCTTTTAATATCGCATAGGGTTATTTGAGATAGATTTTTTTATTTAATCAAAAGCTCCTGTTCAATTGTGATCAGGGGCTTTTGACTTTTTAGGAGAGCTATCTTCATTTTCTAAATTCTATATAGCTAAATTTACCTCATCTTACAAAATCGACATTTAAAATGGCTGAAATAATCCGAATGCCCAGGCTGAGCGATACCATGGAAGAGGGAAATATCGTGGCATGGCTCAAAAAGGTTGGCGATAAAGTCTCCCCCGGTGATATACTTGCTGAAGTGGAAACCGACAAAGCCACCATGGAACTGGAAAGCTTTAATGAAGGATATTTACTTTATATAAGTGTTGAAAAGGGCCCTGTACCTGTAAATGAAATTTTAGCTGTTATCGGAGCAAAGGACGAGGATTATAAAAGCCTGCTTAGTTCAGCACCAAAAAGTGAATCATCAGAAAAAACTCCGCCGGCAAAGAAAGAAGAAGAACCAGAAAAAAAAGAAGAAGAGTCTACAGAAAAAGAAACAGCGGCTTCCGAATCCACTCCCGTGAAACCTGAATCCAAACAGGAAGAAACTAAAACCCAACCTTCTCCAACTTCAAAAGAAACTGAATCCTCAAAACCTGAAGCTACACCAGGCAATGAGTCAAGAATAAAATCTTCTCCTCTTGCCAAAACTATAGCTGCTGATGCAGGAATAGATATCGCCTCATTGAAAGGATCAGGTGATGGAGGCCGGATCATCAAAAGAGATGTAGAAAATTTTGTATTGAATAGCAAGACCCAGGCTGTAAAATCAAATGGACCTTCCACTCCACAATATGGTGAATTCCCACTTTCTCAAATGCGAAAAACCATTGCCCGCAGGCTGGTAGAAAGTAAATTCTCCGCACCTCATTTTTATCTGACGATTAAGATCACGATGGATAAAACAATGGAGGCAAGGAAACTCATCAATGAACAATCCGGGTTGAAAATATCCATAAATGATTTTGTAATCAAGGGTTGTGCTGTTGCACTTCGCATGCATCCCGCTATCAATTCTTCATGGTTAGGAGATAAGATCAGGGTCAATCAGGATATTAATATCGGAGTTGCGGTTGCCGTAGAAGACGGCCTGCTCGTACCGGTACTTTTTGGTGCGGATCAGATGGGCCTGAATGAAATGAATACTCAGATAAATACACTCGCAGATAAAGCCAGGCAGAAAAAATTACAGGTACAGGAGATGCAGGGGAATACATTTACCGTTTCTAACCTGGGCATGTTTGGAATTGATGAATTCACAGCTATTATTAATCCACCGGATGCTGCTATTTTGGCTATTGGGACCATTGCCCAGGAATTACATATGGTGGATGGCAAAGTTAGTTCATCGAATGTGATGAAAGTGACGATGTCATGTGACCACAGGGTTGTGGATGGCGCTACAGGAGCAAAATTTCTTCAAACGTTTAAGCAACTATTGGAAAATCCTGTTGCGATGCTCGTGTAATACAAAATGAAACAGGATCAGCTCTTTATCTAATTGAATTTATATGACACAATATTCCTCCCGACATCTTGAATATGCGATTCGTACGATAGGCCAGCTGCCAGGAATAGGTCGTAAAAGCGCGCTGCGGATTGCATTATTTCTTTTGAAAAATAAAACCACTCTCCTACCCGAGCTAATGGAAGGATTGGAAGGTATAAAGATGAATATTCAAAATTGTAAGACCTGTCACAATCTTGCCGATACAGAGATGTGCAGTATTTGTGCTGACAGGTCACGGCAAAAAAATATGATCTGCGTAGTTGAATCTGAACGCGATGTCATGGCGATAGAAGATACTGGACAGTATCATGGCTTGTATCACGTGCTTGGGGGGATTATCTCTCCGATCGATGGTGTGGGACCGCAGGATCTGCATATTGAAAGTCTCCTCGAAAGAATTGAAAACCAGGGAGTATCTGAACTGATCATGGCAATCAGTCCTACGATAGAAGGCGAAACCACTATTTTCTATTTGACGAAGCTCCTTAAAAATAATCCCGTCCGGATCAGCATCATTGCCAGAGGGGTTGCGTTCGGTGGTGAGCTCGAATATGCTGATGGTGTTACACTGGGACGTTCTATCGTAGCCAGGACAAATATCGAATTGACTGAAAGTACATAACATCTTAGCCTGTTGAGACTTTCCGTCATTATCGTCAGTTACAATGTATATCCATTTTTAGATAACTGTCTTCGCTCTGTTCAGCAGGCGATGAAAGATATTGACGGAGAAATTATTGTGGTTGACAATTCTTCTGTCGACCGCACACCACAATTAGTACTTGAACATTTTCCGGAAGTACGACTGATAGCCAATACAGATAATAGAGGATTTGCAAAAGCAAATAACCAGGCATTGGCTGTAAGCGAAGGAGAATATGTGGTTCTCTTAAATCCCGATACCATTGTTTCTGAAGATACTTTTACGACCTGTCTTAAATTCATGGATCTACATCCTGATGCGGGTGCTGTAGGAGTACGTATGCTCGATGGCAGTGGAACATTTCTTCCCGAATCAAAACGAGGGTTACCTACATTGACTGCATCATTTATGAAAATGTCAGGCCTGTATAAACTTTTTCCTCGTTCTGCAAAACTAAACAGCTATTACCAGGGCCACATCGGAGAGCATGAAACCGCCAAGATTGAAGTCCTGACAGGTGCTTTTATGTTTATCAGAAAAAAAACATTAGATAGTACAGGTTTTCTTGATGAAGATTATTTCATGTACGGGGAGGATATTGATCTCTCTTATAAAATTACAAAAGCAGGATACCCTATTTATTATTTGCCATCTACCAGCATCATTCATTATAAAGGGGAATCCACCAGCAAATCTTCCTTGAATTATATTCTTACGTTTTACCAGGCTATGCTCATATTTACAAAAAAGCATCCTGAATTCAAAGGGCAAAAGCAACTCATCAGGTTGGCTATTTATTTCCATGGCCTCGTGAGATTCCTCAAAGGATCTGCAGAAAAATGGTGGCCTTTGGTGCTGGATATTCTCCTGCTGGTAACTTCATTTTACATCGTCAGCAAAATATGGGAGCGATATTATTTTGGACAACGAGGTTATTTTGAACATTCTTTCTATTTTTTCAATATTCCGTTGTATGCTATCACAGGAGGCATCGTTATGTTTTTGAACGGTGCTTATGACAGGCCACTTACTTCACGGTCTTCGTGGCTTGGATTCGGATGGGCAGCACTTGTCATCCTTGTGATCTATGCTGTTTTGCCTGCAGATCTCAGGACATCAAGGATGGTTATTTTGATGGGATTGATCTTCTATCTCTTCTTGATGTGGTTGACACGAAGCAAAGTTTATCCCTGGAAAACAGCATTAAAAAATGAAAATCAACGTCTTGACCGGAAAGCCATCATCGTAGCAGGTCCTGATGAAACAAACAGAATAAAAGAATTGATCAACCGGTCACGTGATCATATTGAAATCGTAGGAACGGTTTCCCCGTTTGAAGAAAATGGGAATAAAACAGCTGATTCATTAGGGCAGCTTTCAAAACTGGAAGATATCGTCAGGGTGCATAAGGTGAGTGAAATTATTTTCTCAGCACAAGATGTTCCCTTCTCAAAATTTACAAACAATATGACTCACCTGGGTCCGGGCCTGAGATACATGTTAGCTGCATCGACAACGATGAATATTGTAGGAAGTATGAACCGTGATACCGAAGGAGAATCCTACGCCATAAGAATTCATTTTAATCTGTCCCATCCCGCTTCCTTGCGTGGTAAACGCATTTTTGATATTCTTGTTTCCTTATTATTTCTGTGCACATCTCCCTTGTTGTTATTTTTTATTCATCCGAAAAAATATTTTTTTTCAAATATATTCCGTGTGCTTTCTGGAAAAAAGACATGGATTTCTTATCATCCGGATGATCTTCTGAAATCTGCATTACCTCCTCTTCCTCATGGCATATTGAGTCCTGTTTACCCGGATCATGATGATAAGATTCAACTCCGCCTCGAACACATTCATTATGTTTATGCAAGGGATTATCACTGGACTACCGATGTGTCTATTCTTTTCTCTCAAATGGCCAAAATCGGCCAACCACCACTGAACTATGGATAAAGAAATCATTTCCATTGTCAAAGAAGATGCGAGCCAGTTGCTTCCTGTCGTCGTCAGGATCAGAAGAGACTTGCATACCTATCCTGAACTCTCATTCAGGGAATCAAGAACTGCTTTAAAAGTCAAAGATTTTTTATCTCAGCATGATATACCCTACAGTGATGGTTGGGCAGGTCACGGAATTGTCGCTTCCATTAAAGGTGGACATGATGGACCTATGGTCATGCTTCGTGCTGATATGGATGCATTACCGATACAGGAGGAAAATGATATTCCCTTCCGTTCGGTTCATGACGGTGTCATGCATGCCTGCGGTCATGATGTCCACACAAGTTCTCTGTTGGGTGTTGCAGCCATTTTGCAAAAAAACAGGGGGTACCTGAAAGGAGAGGTAAGGCTGATATTTCAACCCGGGGAAGAAAAACTGCCGGGAGGAGCATCCATCATGCTTCGTGAAGGTCTTATGAAACCTATCCCACCTGAATGGATCATTGGCCAACATGTTTATCCTGCTTTGCCTGCGGGTCACGTGGGGTTTAAAAACGGTCTTTATATGGCTTCGGCAGATGAGATATATCTCACCGTCAAAGGAAAAGGCGGCCATGCTGCAACACCTCATCTTTGCATTGATCCCATCCTGATTGCATCCAGGCTGGTAGTTGGTTTACAGGAAGTGATCAGCAGGAATATTGATCCCCTGTCCCCTGCCGTATTGACCATAGGACGCTTTTATTCGAATGGAGGAGCGACTAATATTATTCCGGATACAGTTCAGCTTGAAGGCACATTACGGGCCATGGATGAAACCTGGAGATTCAGGGCTCATCAACTGATCAGGGACTTTGTAGAACATACTTGCAAAGCTTCAGGAGCAACTGCTGAGATCAATATAGTCACAGGTTATCCCAGTCTCAAGAATAATGACAAGATCACAACTATGTGTCAGCAGGCAGCAGTTCAATACCTTGGAGACGATAAGGTGCATGAGCTACCGCGTCGCATGAGCTCAGAAGATTTTGCGTTTTATACACTTGAAGCTCCCGGGACTTTTTACAGGCTGGGGACAGGCTGGAAGGATGAGAAGCTTAATTTCCCTGTACATTCTAACCGTTTCAACATTGATGAAGCCGCACTAGAAACTGGTATGGGATTAATGGCCTTCATGGTTTTGACAAATCTATCTTAGTTCACGGAGCATATTAGCGGACCTGTTTTACCAAATTCGAATGCTTTCTTCGGTTAAAACCCTGTTTGAAATCGGGTTTGAATCATGCATTTTCAATTTCTATGCAGGATTATATGTATAACCCACTGACACATATGGGATTACTTACTTCATATATTATTTTTTATAAATTATAAACAATTTGTAATCAATGTTCTATTTTTGATAAAATATTTTAATGTCAAAATTTTAACATTAACCAAACTATGGCAATGTCAAGAGTCCTTATCGTCGATGACGAACGCAGTATCCGGCACACGCTGAGAGATATCCTGGAATTTGAAAAATACGAAGTGGATGAGGCCGCTGACGGGATGGAATGCCTGGTCAAGGTGAAACAGAATCCGTATGACGTCATCATCCTGGATATAAAAATGCCAAAAATGGATGGCATGGATGCTCTTGACAAAATCCAGGAATTAGCCCGTGAAACGCCTGTAGTGATGATATCAGGTCACGCCTCCATAGACACCGCCGTGGAAGCTGTCAAAAAAGGAGCTTTTGATTTCATATCAAAACCACCTGACCTCAATAGGTTGCTGATAACGCTTCGAAATGCCATGGAAAAATCTGAACTCATCTCTGAGCGAAAAGTACTTCAGGGTAAAGTTTCCAATACAAGATTTCAACCCATCATCGGCCAATCAAAATGCATAAATCAGATCATGTCAACCATTGAGTTGGTAGCTCCCACTGAAGCCAGGGTTTTAATCACGGGTCAGAACGGTACAGGCAAAGAGCTTGTAGCACATTGGATCCACCAAAAGAGTAACCGGTGCGACCATCCCTTGATTGAAGTGAATTGTGCTGCCATCCCTTCAGAGCTCATTGAGAGTGAATTGTTCGGACATGAGAAAGGTGCTTTTACTTCAGCGATCAAAACACGTACAGGAAAATTTGAACTGGCTAACGGAGGCACCATATTCCTGGATGAGATCGGGGATATGAGTCTTTCTGCACAAGCCAAAGTGCTCCGCGCTTTGCAGGAAAATAAAATTGTCCGCGTAGGTGGTGAAAAACAAATCCGGGTAGATGTAAGGGTGATAGCTGCCTCTAATAAAGACTTGCGCAAGCTGATTGATACAGGACGCTTCAGAGAGGATCTGTATCACAGGTTAGCGGTCATCATTATAGATGTGCCGCCGCTGAAAGACCGCATAGATGATATTCCTCAGCTGATCCAGCATTTTTGTAATGAGATTTGCAAAGATTATGGCATACCTGAAAAAGCATTTGATGTGAAAGCCATCAAAAAACTGCAGTCTCTCCCCTGGACAGGTAATATCAGGGAATTGAAGAATGTTGTGGAACGATTGATTATATTGGGAGGGAAATCCATTTCTGCCCAGGATATTGACAGATTTGTACTTCCTACAACACCGTCAATCCTGGAAATGAAGGACGTACTTTCACGATTTAGTGATCTGCGCGATCTTCAAAAATATATTGAACAGGAATTCGCCAATTATCAATCCTCTATGGACTAAACTGCCTTTTAGTCAGCCCTGCAATAACCAGGTTTTATAACCCAATGAAAAGTAAAAATCTATGTCCGAAGCATTAACTCCTCCCCCTGCCCGCTTAATGAAGCAGTGGACCCAGATCAAAGGTGAGAATGCCTGGACGATGTTTAAGGTTATTGCCGAATTTGTAGATGGTTTCGAATCCCTGAACAGGATTGGTCCATGCATATCCATCTTTGGAAGTGCCCGTACCAAACCGGATAATACCCATTACCTGACAGCTGTCAAAATCGCTCAAAAACTTACAGATGCAGGTTATGGAATTATTACCGGAGGAGGGCCCGGCATTATGGAAGCAGCTAACAAAGGTGCAAGCCTCCAGGGAGGTGTCTCTGTAGGATTGAATATCGATCTGCCTTTTGAACAATCGCACAATGTGTACATTGATAACGACAAGAATTTAAGTCACAGGTATTTCTTTGTACGCAAAGTGATGTTTGTAAAATATGCGCAGGCCTTTGTTGTTTTGCCAGGTGGCTTTGGAACTATGGATGAAATGTTTGAAGTGCTGACATTAATACAAACAAAAAAGATAACTCCGGTGCCCGTTATTTTAGTGGGGAGTTCATTCTGGTCAGGACTAAAAGATTGGATCATCCAGGTGATGCTTGAAAAAGAACATAATGTAAATCCCGAGGACCTGGATCTTATGCCCATCATGGATGATCCTGACGAAATCGTGCTATATATAAATAATTTTTATGCTGAACGCGGTCATCAGCTTATTCCAAACTATACTTTATAGATTTTATTTATCCCTTCACCTCAAATTTCACCAGGAGATTTTCCCAGGATAGAATGACATCATGACCTTTGATCTCAAATAACATGTGTTCATGAAATTCACGACTGGTTTCAGATGGGGCGATTATCCTGAGTACATCTTTTCCTGAATCATATTTGAAAGCGCCCCACTGGTCCCAGACAGAATTAAAAATGATTGTCCAGACCTTCTCTCCTGGAATAGTAAACAAACCATATTTCCCGGCCGGTAATTTTTGTCCGTTGATGGTCAGATCTTTATTTGTTTCAAAAATGGTAGCTTCATTTGCTCCGGTTCTCCAAACCTGGTTATAAGGGACCAGTCCTCCCCATATGCCCCTTCCTTTGACTGAAGGAGATGAGTAATTGATCGTCACCTTTACGCTGTCGATCATACCGGATGCTTCAGCAGGCGGACTTGGACGTAAAGTTTTATCTCCCTGTGCGTATGAGGTTGCACTGATAACTATCAACGTGAGAAAAGTGATAAAAAATAATGAAGTATTTTTCATACAAATGAATTTAAGGATTCTAAAGTAGTCAGATTTAATTAAAAAAACCGGCTTCAATTCCAATCCGGAAATACCCGGGATAATGAGGATAAAAATCCGCCTCGTATAAAACCCTTGACTTCCACAACCCTGCCAGATCATCCATTCTGACAAAAGCTTTCAGGAACCTGATTTTCATGCCCAGTACTGCATCCATTCTGAAATAATCCGGTATGGGTGATCCGTTTGTAAGATGGTATCTGCCTGTAACCGGAAAAAAACTTACACCGTGATATCCATCATGATATGTAAAATCCAGGCCCGGCATCAATGTAACTTTCTGTTTGAATAATTTAATCCTGCCAAATATCCCTGCTGAATACATCAAATCAGGAATCGCTAATTCTTCCTTAGCATCCGGTTGCCAGATAACATCTGCTTTCAATCCAGCCCATGGCAGATTGAATTCTTTTTTTACAAATAAACGTCTTAACGAAAATGAACTGGTGAGTTGCGCGGGTTGTCTTATCATATCGAAATAAATATAATTGTCATACACCAGCCAATGAATACCTGCATTCAGATTTTGCTTTTCCCACTCCCATTCAACTCCCACATCATTAGTAAATGGATTATTAAAATTAAATTGATAGATCAATGCCTGGTTAACAAAGAATGAAGACTCAATCATGTATGGTCTTCTTCCCATTAGGGACCAGTTCCCGGAAAATATCCCTAACAATCCTGTGTTTAATTTTCCTTCAGCACTGAATAAAAAAGAACCATTTGCCTGGCCCAGCCCAATGGACATCCTGGCATGCAATTCCAATGCTTTAATCCATTGAAAATTTCCTGAAGCATCCCAAAAAAGTTCTTTTATTTTTCTTTCTCTGGGTTCCTGTTCAAAAGAAATAAACCGGTATCGCAGAGACGATTGAATCATTGACCTGGCTGATGCCAAGGGCAGTGAAATTCCCGCACTTGTTTCAACATCCTTTTCGAATGTAAATTGCCTTAAGCCTCTTTGGTCAAAAAGATAAGCATCTCCATAATATACAGACACCGAATCGTTCGTAACATCAGCATATTTATAAAGACCGGTTGAATAATTCAGGTTCAACCATAGATCAAAGCCGGGAGCTGACGAATCTTTAATCAGGTGAAATATTTGCTTTGTATCAAAGCTCCTGTGTTTGTGTGTAGTCAATGCGTTATGAAGAAATACGGGTACGTTCAGATCAGGCACTAATGGATCACCAATTAATTCAGGTATAAGGATGCCACCATTTTCTTCACTGACAGCAGTATTGGAAAGAAAATTATAGAATGCATCATATTTGCCGGATGGAGAATCATGCCATATACCTATTCCAAATGCAGTGTTTTTCTGGACAAAACCGGTCCGATCATTCTGTTGCCCAAATTGCCCAACCTGGTTCATCCGGTTATAAGTAAGACTAAGACTAAGCCCTTTTGCAAAGGACCTTCCAAAATTCAGTGTCAGGTAAGTTTTATCCTGGCCCGCTTGTGAATGCTTTATTTTGGCTACAGGTACATCCTGGCTATAATACCTGAAACTGTCGACTTGCAGGTAATACGGGTCATACTGGTCCCATCCTGTAGAGAAACCAATGACCGGAGAGAATGAGGGCGCCAGTGAACGGCTTGCTGATCCTAAATTACCCAGGTGGGCATAATAGAATTTTAATGGAGTGTGCCTTACATCTTCCCAGGTAAATGTATCCCTGAAAGAATAGCTGATATCCGGGTCAGCTATCAATACATATTTCATGACAACGGGTGTATCGAGCGGTAAAATACCGGAATCAAGCGTGTCCTTTATTTCAGATGAGCCCAACGAATTCTGACCAGGATCCCTGATCTGACCTACAAGTGAGATTGAGAAGGAGAGGTGTAAGAAAATAACAGAAGTAAAAATTCGCAGCGTAGTATTCATCCGGAAGATATAACGCAAGGAAGGTATAATAAACTATCCTTTGTTCAAAACTGCCGGATTTATTCCCATTGCGCTAAAGCCACCATCGTGAAACAGGTTTTGCATGGTGACAGCTTTTGTATAATCGGAGAAGAGCATTGCGCAATATCGTGCACAATCATCGGCACTTGCATTGCCCAGGGGCGCCATCGAATCTGCATAGGAGAAAAAATCATCAAAACCTTTCACACCACTCCCTGCAGTGGTCCGCGTAGGTGATTGTGATATGGTATTAACACGTACATGTTTCTTCACACCAAAATGATATCCGAAGCTGCGTGCAAATGATTCTAATAAAGCTTTTGCATCAGCCATTTCACTATAATCAGGGAACACACGCTGAGCCGCTATATAGGTAAGTGCTAAAATAGATCCGCCTTCAGCCATTGCGTCTGTTTGATATAGCACCTGCATCATTTTGTGAAATGAAATGGCGCTGATGTCTAATGTTTTTTGCATCCATTCATGATTGATGTCCGTATATGTTTTTCCTTTCCGCACATTCAATGACATACCGATGGAATGTAATACGAAATCAAGAGGACCGCCGAGGCTGTCCACTGATTTTTCAAACAGGGATTTCAAATCTTCGATGGAGGTAGCATCTGCTGAAATTACCTCCGCATTTAATTGCTCGCCTAATTTCTGAATGGTGCCGAAACGCATTGCTACAGGAGCATTTGTAAGAGTTATACGGGCACCTTCAGCAACGCATTGTGTTGCTACATGCCAGGCAATAGATTGCTCGTCAAGTGCTCCAAAAATAACACCTCTTTTACCTGCTAATAACTGATGCTGGATCATATGTACAAAGGCTAATGAAGATTCGGATGTTTACTGGCAAAGATAGATTTGAATTATTTCCGGAGAAGGACTTTTGCCATAGTTGCCCCGATTTGTGCAGGTGACTCCACTACGTGTACACCACATGAAGCCAGTATTTCCATCTTAGCTGCTGCAGTATCGGCTTTTCCGCCTATGATAGCTCCTGCGTGTCCCATCTTCCTGCCTTTCGGAGCAGTCTTTCCGGCTATGAATCCTACTACAGGTTTTGTGCCGTGTTCCTTTATCCAATAAGCAGCATCTGATTCCATTGAACCACCTATCTCCCCTATCATGATTATCCCTTCTGTTCCCGGATCTTCCATAAGTAAGCGGACTGCTTCTAAGGTTGTGGTTCCGCAAATAGGATCACCTCCAATACCGATACAGGTCGATTGGCCTAAGCCAGCTTTCGTAACCTGATCCACAGCTTCATACGTTAATGTGCCAGATCTTGAAACAATACCGATGGTTCCGGGTCTATGAATAAAGCCAGGCATAATACCAATCTTCGCTTCGCCTGGGGTGATAATTCCCGGGCAATTGGGCCCAATCAACCTTGATCCAGAAGAATTAATATAGGATTTTACTCTGACCATATCCTGCACAGGGATTCCTTCCGTGATACAGACTATGACTTTGATACCTGATTCGGCTGCTTCCAGGATTGCATCCGGTGCAAAAGCCGGTGGTACAAAAATGATGGAAACATTAGCCTGGGTTTCTTTAACCGCATCTGCTACAGTGTTAAACACTGGGCGATCCAGATGGAGCTGGCCTCCTTTGCCCGGCGTGACACCGCCTACAACATTGGTACCATATTCGATCATCTGGCCGGCATGAAATGTTCCTTCTGTTCCGGTAAAGCCCTGCACCAAAACACGGCTGTCCTTTCCTACTAATACACTCATAAAAGGAATATGATTCTACTATCGGTTATTGAAATATGAAGACATCTTCATCGGGACGGTGCATGAGATATTTTTCCCTTGCAAATTTTTCTTTATTATTCATCAGGTCCTGGTGTGCAGTTTCAGCCCGTGCGAGTTGTTCCTGGTATTCTGCGATAGAACTTTCTAACTGATGCACTGAACTCTTGAGGCTCCATTGTGTAAAGAAATTATGCTTATCAAAAAAAAGCATCCAGATAACAAATAAACCAAAGGAGACAGAATACTTATTGAGCCAGCCGGCAGCAATTAAATTTGAAATCACCAGCCGCAGATGAATTAAGTTTTTCATATCGTTGAGACCTGTTGTAAAGCCCGAAAGATAGAGAATAAAAATGAAATTTGTTATCAGCTGATGCTGATGACCATGCGTCTCCCTGACGGTTGAGATCACCATAGGTAGGGAGATGAAAATTGGGGGACAGGCCAATATAGACTATACGTAGTTATCCATATCAAACCCGCCCCCTGGTTCAGGGACTATAATTTGTATAAGGGACCGCCAGATATGTCTACGGGATAAAATAACCATGGGAATGGTATTTCCAGTAATACAATAGCCGTGCCAACCCAGTGCAAAAACCTTAAATGGAGGAATGAGATAACTATAAAACGAATCCTTTATCGACTGAGCAAAGACAGCCCGGGATAAAAAGCTGAGTCTCCAAGAACATCGCAAATACGTAATAGTTGATTGTATTTGGCCACTCTTTCAGACCTGGATAAGGATCCTGTTTTGATTTGTCCGGTATTCAGCGCAACAGCCAGATCTGCGATGGTGACATCTTCTGTTTCGCCGCTTCTATGACTAATGATGGATGTGAAACTATTTCGTGTAGCCAATTGAACAGCTTCAATTGTCTCTGATAAAGTCCCTATCTGGTTGAGCTTGATGAGGATGCTATTAGCGCTCTGTCGTTCAATGCCCAGGGTCAGTCTTTCTACATTAGTCACGAACAGATCATCGCCTACAAGCTGGATTTTATCTCCTAAGGTAGCAGTCAGCTTATGCCATCCATCCCAATCATCTTCGTCCAATCCATCTTCAATGGAAAAGATGGGATATTTACTACACCATGATGCCCAGTATGCTACCATCTCCTCAGAGGACTTTTTCTGTCCTGTAGATTTTTTAAAATCATACGTCTTATCCTCTGCATTATAAAATTCAGAAGCTGCTGCGTCAAGGGCAATAACAATGTCTTCACCGGGACGAAATCCAGCTTTTTCTATAGCTTTTAATACAACTTCAATAGCTTCCTCATTGGATTTTAGATTCGGAGCAAATCCGCCTTCATCTCCTACATTCGTTGAATGACCTGCTGCATGAAGCTCTTTCTTCAGGTGATGGAAAACTTCGGCACCCATGCGCAGTGCATCTCTGAAATGATCTGCGCCTACAGGCATGATCATAAATTCCTGGAAGTCGATACTATTGTCTGCATGCGAACCGCCATTGAGAATATTCATCATCGGGACCGGAAGAATATGTGCACTCACACCACCGATGTACCTGAAAAACGGTTGATGATGTTCTGCTGCTGCAGCTTTTGCAACGGCAAGACTGACGCCTAACATAGCATTGGCACCTATTCCTGATTTATTAAGATTCGGATCGAGATCAATCATTGCCTGATCAATTTCCAACTGTTCAGAAACGTCCATTCCAATCAACTGTTCGGCAATCTTCTCTTCTACATTTCTGCATGCTTCAAGGACACCCTTACCGAGATAACGGGTCGGATCACCATCTCTTAACTCCACCGCCTCATGCTTGCCGGTGGATGCTCCGGAGGGCACTGCTGCACGTCCTACCACACCTGATTCTGTGATGACTTCTACTTCTACAGTGGGGTTGCCTCTGCTGTCAAGAATTTCCCTTGCAATTATGTCAACTATAGCGCTCATCGTTTTGAAAATAAATCGTGATGTAAAATTTAATTCAGCGACTGAATCATCGCTATATACTGGTCAAATAAATATCTTGAATCATGTGGGCCCGGTGAAGATTCCGGATGATACTGAACAGAAAATGCCGGTTTCCCCTTTACACTCAGGCCTTCTATCGTTTGATCATTGAGGTTGACATGAGTGACATCTACTTTATCCTTATACTTTGCAATCTCTCCGGGTGAAACTCCGAAACCGTGGTTCTGGGTGGTTATTTCACAAAGACCGCTTACTACATTTAGAACAGGATGATTTATTCCACGGTGACCATGATGCATTTTATATGTAGGTATCCCTTGCGAAAGTGCCAGCAACTGATGTCCGAGACATATCCCGAAGAGAGGAATGTTCGAGTCAACTAGCTTTGTGATCGTTTTAATAGCGTAGTTCATAGTAGCCGGATCGCCTGGTCCATTGGACAAGAAAATGCCATGCGGCGCAAACGCCATAAGCTCTTCAAACGAGGATTTTGCAGGAAACACTTTTACATGACAACCGCGGTCAACAAGACATTTGAGAATATTTGCCTTGATACCATAATCCAGTGCTGAGATCCGGTATTTTGAATTGGGATCACCAACTTCATAAGAGGTTTTGGTGGAAACTATGGAGGCAAGTTCTAATCCTTCCATGGAAGGTACTGCCTTCAATTTTTGTTTCAGAATGTCAAGATCCGTTATTTCATTTGACACGATCGCATTCATAGCTCCTTTGCTCCGGATATGGCGTACGATGGATCTTGTATCCACTCCATAAATGCAAAGCTTTCCTTCATTTTCGAAAAAGGACTGTATCGACTGATCTGCCAGAGCCCGGCTGTATTCATCTATGAAGGTCTTGCACACCAGCGCATTGATCTGCATGTGGTTGCTTTCTACTTCACCGCTCTTGATTCCATAGTTACCAATGTGAACATGAGTGGTGACGAGGATCTGGCCGTAATAAGAAGGATCTGTGAATATCTCCTGGTATCCGGTCATTCCGGTGTTGAAACATAACTCACCGGTTGCGGTGCCGGGTTTGCCAGCAGCCTTTCCTTCGAAATACATTCCGTCTTCTAAAAGTAATATTGCTGATGGTGCACCAGAATCTGATCGCATGTGTATAACCCTTACATTCAGGGGCACAAATATATAGGAAAAAATATAATCGAAGGCCGGAGAAAAGGCGAAGGCTGAAGAGAGTGTGAAAGAAAATAAAAAAGGGCTACGAAATAAATCGCAGCCCTTTTTCTATTTTTTAAACAAGGATTATTATTCTTCCTCGGTCGCATCAGGTTTTGCCGGTGCAATTGGGGCAGCAGCAGCTGCAGCACCAGTTGCCTTACCCTTACCACGACGCGTGCGGCGTGTTTTGGTGGCTTCTGTAGCAGTTGATTTTTCACTTCTGCGACGTTTCGTGTTTGTATAGAGTTCATTAAAATCTACCAACTCAATCATTGCCATTTCAGCGCCATCTCCTTTTCTGAATCCTGTGCGGATGACACGTGTATATCCTCCTGGTCTGTCTCCGATTTTTGTTGCTATGGTTGAGAACAATTCAGTGACTGCTTCTTTGTTGCTGAGATATGCAAAAACAGTTCGCCGGTTGTGGGTGGTATTACTTCTGCCTTTGGTGATTAAAGGTTCGATATACTTTTTCAGAGCTTTTGCTTTCGCCACAGTGGTGAAAATGCGCTTATGCTGGATAAGCGCTAAGCTAAGATTCATCAATAAAGCTGCGCGATGGCCCGCTTTCCTTCCCAGATGATTAAATTTCTTGCCGTGTCTCATGACCGTTTAATGTTGGTTAAATGAATTTAATGTCTCCGCAGCACCGGGCAAAAGGCCATCTCAGTAACTGCAATTATGTTTATGGGTTTATGATGTTTATAAAGATTATAAAGTTTATAACCTTCATAAACTATATAAACTAGTCTTCATCCAATTTGTACTTCGACAAGTCCATGCCGAAAGTCAATCCCTTGATCTGAAGAAGTTCTTCAATTTCCACTAATGATTTTTTACCAAAGTTTCTGAACTTCAATAATTCATGCGTATCAAAACGTACCAGTTCAGCAAGTGAATTGATCTTAGCTGCTTTGAGGCAATTATAAGCACGGACTGAAAGATCAAGATCTTCCAATGAAGTCTTAAGCAGCTTGCGCATGCTCAGGATATGCTCGTTCACAATACCATCTTCCTTGCCTACTTTATCATCGAAAGTAATATGCTCGTCAGTGATCAGCATCAGATGCTGTATCATAATACGGCTTGCTTCCTTGATAGCTTCTTCAGGATGAATGGTACCATCTGTTTCAACTTCAATGCTCAGCTTCTCGTAGTCTGTCCGTTGACCTACCCGGGTATTTGAAACCTGATAAGCAACCTTTTTGATCGGGGTATAAATAGCATCAACCGGAATAACACCGATAGGTGCATTTTCAGGCATGTTATCTTCAGCAGGAACGTAACCTCTTCCTTTTGTGATGGTCATTTCCAATTCAAGATTGACGGAAGGTTCCATGCGGCAAATCAGAAGTTCAGGATTCATCACTTTAAAAACATTGGTTTTTGTTTCAATGTCCTTAGCACGGAATTCATCCTGTCCGCTGATCGTAATATATATCTGGTGTTCGTTAGACTTGTCTCCTTTCAATGTGCTTTTTAACCTGATCTGCTTAATGTTGAGGATGATATCGACTACATCTTCTACAACACCAGGTATGCTTGAGAATTCATGATCAACGCCGGCAATACGGATCGCAGACACAGCATATCCTTCCAATGAAGAAAGCAATACACGGCGTAGGGAATTTCCGATCGTTTGACCAAAACCAGGCTCAAGAGGTTTAAATTCGAATTGTCCATGAAAGTCAGTGGCTTTCTGGAGTAAAATTTTATCCGGCTTTTGAAAATTCAGGATGCTCATAAAGACGATTTCGTGTGGAATAATTTATATACAATAACTAACCAAAGGACATTGCAGGTCCGGTGGTCAACCCTAAAAATGGTTACTTAGAATACAACTCGACGATCAATTGTTCATTGATTTTCTCAGGAATATCATCGCGTTCAGGATAGGTAAGGAACTTGCCTTCCATCCTGTCTGGATTCCATTCTAACCAGGGGAATTTACGTATGTCTGTTTTAGCAGCAACGTTGTCTGAAATGACTTCTATATGTTGGGATTTTCCTCTTACGGATACTACATCACCCGGCCTAAGCTGATGTGATGGAATGTAGGCTAATTCACCATTTACAAGCACATGCTTGTGTGATACTAATTGCCTTGCTGCTCTTCTTGTCCTGCCTACTCCTAACCGGTAAATAGTATTGTCAAGACGTGACTCTAATAATTGGAGTAACACTGTACCTGTAACACCACTTTTAGAACTTGCTTTTTCGAAAATATTTCTAAACTGGCGCTCAAGCACACCGTATGTGTATTTTGCTTTTTGTTTTTCCAGCAGCTGAAGGGCGTATTCTGATTTCTGACGACGTCGTTTTGAATTCCCATGCTGGCCCGGGCGATATTTTTTACGCTCAAAACTCTTGTCAAAGCCAAAGATCATTTCGCCTAAGGCTCTGGCTTTTTTAGTGGTAGGTCCGGTATATCTTGCCATATCTTTTAATAGTCAATAGAATGAAAAAAATTCGTTGCTCAACCCGCGCTTTTCAGACTCTTCTTCTTTTAGGAGGACGACATCCATTGTGCGGTACAGGAGTAAGATCCTGGATGCGGGAGACTCTCACGCCTACAGCATCGATGGCCCTGATAGCAGCTTCACGACCTGATCCCGGGCCTTTCACAAATACCTCTGCAGATCTCATGCCTGCATCGTAAGCTTCCTGTGCAGCAGTTGACGCAGCAACCTGGGCAGCATAAGGTGTATTTTTCTTGGAGCCTTTGAAACCAGCTTTCCCGGCTGATGCCCATGAAACAACATGACCGGCACGGTTAGTGACAGTCACGATGATATTATTAAAGGTTGCCTGGATAAAAGCTTTTCCGTCAGATTCTACTTTGACTTTGCGCTTTTTAGCTACTTTTTTTATTGTTTTAGCCATTCTCGATTTACGATTTTGGATTTACGATTTTAGATTTCTGAACCAGGCCTTAATTATTAAATAACCCTTCAGGAAATCAACAAATCTTATTTTCCAGATTTTATTTAGTTGCTTTCTTTTTGTTTGCTACTGTCTTCCGTTTTCCTTTACGTGTACGGGCATTCGTCTTGGTTCTTTGTCCGCGAACCGGAAGGCCTTTACGATGACGAAGACCCCTATAACAGGCAATATCCATCAATCGTTTGATGTGGGTTTGAACTTCTGATCTGAGTTCTCCTTCGACTTTGTATTGTTCCTGAACAACACGGGAAATGTTCATCACATTGTCATCCGTCCAATCCTGAACTTTCACGCTTTCTTCTATAGAAAGTTGTTCAAGGATTTTTTTAGCCCGGCTTCCACCAATGCCAAAAATATACTGGAGGCCAATGATGCCTCTCTTGTTCCTCGGTAGATCTACGCCTGCTATCCTCGCCATATAGTTATATGTATTTTATCAGCCTTGACGCTGTTTAAATTTTGGATTCTTTTTGTTGATTATATAGAGTCTCCCCTTCCTTCTGACAATCTTGCAGTCAACTGATCTTTTCTTTATTGAAGCTCTGACTTTCATATTCGTTTATTTTGACAAGCGTTAAAGCCTGTTGTTTATTTATATCTATAGGTAATACGGCCTCTTGACAAATCGTATGGTGACATTTCTACTGACACTTTATCACCTGGCAATATCCTTATATAATTCATCCTCATCTTTCCAGAGATCGTGGCGATCAGCATGTGATCATTCTCCAACCTTACTCTGAACATGGCATTTGACAGGGCCTCTTCGATAATTCCATCTTGTTTGATGACCTGTTGTTTCGCCATTTTTTGATTTTGGAGTGCAAATATCTACTTTTTTATCCACACTTCGGCCAAATTGTCGTTATTTTTTACCGCCTTGTCGATGATCTTATGGTCGGAAAGGACCTCTGCTTTTTCTTTTCTGATTACAATGGTATGTTCATAATGGGCGGAAGGCTTCAAATCACGGGCTATGAGCGTCCAGCCATCCTTTTTAAGTACGACCTCCCTGCTTCCAAGGTTGATCATTGGTTCTATTGCTATTGTCAATCCCTCATGCAGGATGGGCCCTTTTCCCCTTTTACCATAATTGGGTACTTCAGGAGGCTCATGAAGCTTTTTACCTATTCCATGACCAACCATTTCCCTTATGACCCCATAACCTGATTCCGTCTCGGCATGATATTGAACAGCATATCCAATGTCCCCAAGTCGGTTCCCGGCAATAGACTGGCTTATCGCCAGGTCAAGACATTCGCGTGTTGTAACCAGCAATTTCATGACCTCAGGGCTAACTTCCCCGACGGCAAAAGTGAATGCCGCATCACCGAAATATCCATTTTTTTTGACACCGCAATCAATGGAGACAACATCACCTTCCTTTACTGGCGTGATACCCGGAATGCCATGGACTATGACTTCATTCAGTGAAATACACAATGTCCCCGGAAAATCAAAAACAGTACCCGGATATCCTTTGAATGCCGGTTCAGCACCATGATCTCTAATAAATGTTTCTGCTATTTTATCGAGCTCAATGCCCGTAACTCCTGGCTTTATATGAGCTGCAACTTCTGCAATAGTGGCTGTGACAAGGAGGCAATTGTGCCTGATGATTTCAATCTCCTCTTCAGTCTTATATTGATATCGTGAAGCAGTGGTCATAAACTGAGCTTAAGAAGGGAAGCATGGAAGAGATGAAAAGACTTTGTCACCACCATTACATATTTGCTCCGATTTGCATTCCACTACCGCTGCGACCTTTCAGTTTACCTGATTTTACCAAACCATCGTATTTCCTCATCAGGAGATGACTTTCTACCTGTGCTAATGTATCCAATACTACACCTACCAGGATCAACAGGGATGTTCCCCCGAAGAAAACGGCAAAGCCCTGATTGATACCAGCTGCGTGAGCAAGCTTTGGCAGGATGGTAATGATACCGAGGAAAATAGCTCCCGGCAAGGTCACCCTTGTCGTAATCGTATCAATGAAATCTGCTGTATCCTTTCCTGGCTTAACACCGGGAATAAAAGCATTCTGGCGTTTCAGATATTCAGCGTATTGCTGCGGATTGACAAGAAGAGCTGTATATACGTAAGTAAAAACGACGACTAAAATAAAGGACATCACCGCCGTTGCTGTTGAAAAAGGATCGTTCAGATCTCTAAGGAAGCCTCCCGTCTGACGTGCGTCATTACCCATAAAATACTGAGCTACAGTCATGGGTAAGAACATAATAGCCTGGGCAAAGATGATAGGCATAACCCCGGCAGCATTCAATTTGAGCGGAATATAATCCCTTGCTCCGGATTGAGGTATGTTGGCATTGCCCCGTCCAACCATTCTTTTTGCAAACTGAATGGGGATACGGCGAACTCCCTGGATCACCATGATACATAACATCGTAACTACAAAGAATCCGGCCAGTTCAAGAACAAAGGTTAACATCCCTCCCTGGTTAAGCTGAGCCTGGAATTCAAAAATAAGGGCTTGTGGTAACCTGGCTATAATACCAATCATGATGATCATGGAAATACCATTGCCAATGCCTTTGTCTGTAATACGTTCACCTAACCACATCGCCAGTACTGTACCTGAAGCAAGGATGATGATACTTGAAAACCAGAATAATGACTCGGGAATATTTGGTGAAATCGCTCCGATACTTTTTACATAGGTCAGGTAAGCCCCTCCCTGTACAAGCGTGATGGCGACGGTAAGCAACCTCGTCATCTGGCTTATTTTCTTACGCCCGGACTCACCTTCTTTCTGCTGTAAACGCTGGAAATAAGGAACTGCAAATCCCAATAACTGAATGATAATCGAGGCTGTGATATAAGGCATGATGCCTAAAGCAAATATGGCAGCATTGTTGAATGCACCCCCGGTAAATATATTGATGAGCCCCAGGAGGTCATTGCTTTTTCCCTGATTGCTGGCAAAGCTTGCTAAAACTGAAGGTACCACACCAGGCAACACAATTGTAGAACCGAGACGGTAAACTCCAATTATGGCCAGCGTATAAAGAATGCGATTACGCAAATCTTTAATCTTCCAGATGTGCTGTAATGTGGTGATAAAGTTCTTCATTCGGCTTTCCTATAAACTTAAACTATTGTGATACTTCCACCTGCAGCTTCTACCGCTTTGCGGGCAGCTTCGCTTGTAGCGTGGGCAGTGAGATTTACTTTAGCATTGATTTCTCCACGTGCCAGCACTTTCACTTTGTCATTACCTGATATCAGGTTGTGTGTTTCGAGGGCTTCGAGAGTCCACTCACTCACTTTAAACTTATCCGTCATGGCCTGGAGCTGATCCAGGTTGAGTGCTACAAATGCCCTGCGGTTAGGATTTTTAAATCCTTTCTTTGGAAGACGCATCTGTAGTGGCATCTGTCCACCTTCGTGGGCTCTCTTGGATTTATAACCTGACCTTGATTTGGCCCCTTTATGTCCTTTCGTAGATGTACCACCGGTTCCGGAGCCCTGGCCCCTGCCCTTACGTTTATTATTTCTTACCGAACCTGTTGCCGGTGTTAGCTTATGGAGATCCATTATGGCTATTGATTAATGCTTTAACCTTTAATATTTTCAATGCTCAACATATGAGCCACCTTGTTGATCATGCCCTGAAGAGGAGCAGTAACCTCAATGATCTTAGATCTCCTGATTTTACCTAAACCTAAGGCTTTCAGGGTGTCTTTTTGAGATTGCGGCCTGTCTATATGACTTTTGATCTGTGTTATTTTTACTTTGGACATAATCCTATGATTCTTTTTCTGGTGATTGTTCGACAGCGTGATGACCGAATACAAGGTCAACACTGACTTTGCGGTCTTTCGCGACTCTTTGCGGGCTTCTCAATAACGTCAACGCATTGATCGTGGCTTTTACGACATTGTGCGGATTGGAAGATCCCATTGACTTAGCTAATACATTATGTACTCCGGCGCTCTCAAGCACTGCACGCATAGCACCACCGGCAATAACACCGGTACCATCTGATGCGGGTTTAATCAAGACCCGGCCTGCGCCGAATTTTCCAAGCTGAAGATGCGGAATCGTTCCTTTATGAATTGGAACCTTTACCAGGTTTTTCTTTGCATCATCAATTGCTTTAGCAATAGCTTCACTGACATCACGAGCTTTCCCGAGGCCCTGGCCTACTGTGCCCTGACCATCACCGACTACTACAATGGCAGCAAAAGAAAATGTTCTACCTCCTTTGGTCACCTTGGCTACCCGGTTGAGCGCTACAAGTTTATCCTTGAGTTCGGTTTCTGATGCTTTTACCCTGACAGATGTTTCTTTCACTTTATGATATTATTGAAGTACGTATTAAAATTTAAGTCCGGTGCTTCTTGCTCCTTCAGCCAATGCTTTTACCCTTCCATGGAACAAATAACCTCCGCGGTCAAAAACCACTTCAGAAATATTCATTGCTTTCGCACGAGATCCAATGAGCTCGCCCACTTTGGTAGCAATTTCAGTTTTGTTGGCGCCGGCTACTGACTCATCAGTAGACGCCGCTGCAGCTAATGTTATGCCGTTGTTATCGTCGATCAGCTGACAATAAATTTGCTTATTGCTGCGATATACGGAAAGACGCGGGCGTGCATTCGAGCCTTCCATTTTCTTACGGATACGATGATGTATACGTTTACGCCTTGCTAGTTTTGTTAGTGCCATAATTGGAGCGTTTTAGCTCTTGTTATTTTTTACCAGATGTTTTACCGGCCTTTCTTCTCAATATTTCACCGGCGTATTTAATACCCTTGCCTTTGTAAGGTTCAGGTTTTCTGAATGCTCTGATCTTCGCTGCTACCTGACCCAACAATTGTTTGTCGTTGGAAGTAAGAATGATAGAAGGATTCGATCCTTTTTCAGTTTTGGTTGCAACCTTTACTTCATCCGGTACATAGAAGTAGATCGGGTGAGAGTAACCGATGATAATCTCAAGTAGATTGCCTGTATTTGTGACCCTGTAACCTACACCGACTAATTCCAATGTCCTTGTGAAACCTTCAGTCACACCGACGATCATGTTATTGACCAGGGCCCTGGAAAGGCCATGTAATGCTTTATGCCTGTTTTGGTCAGTCGGACGCGCGAAAGTCATCTCTCCATCAGCGAGTTTAATCGTGATATCCGGATCGATCTGCTCATGCAATGAGCCTTTGGGTCCTTTGACAGTCACCAGGTTGCCTTTAGTGAAACTAATGTCCACTCCTTTGGGCATGTTGATTGGTAAATTACCTACTCGAGACACGTTATTCGGTTTTTAATATTTAATTTCTTTATTCAATTGCATGTTAGTAAACGTAGCAGAGACATTCTCCACCCAGCTTTTGCTTACGTGCTTCTTTATCAGTCATCAAACCATGTGATGTCGATATGATCGCGACACCTAATCCATTGATGATACGAGGCAATTCTTCTGAAGAAGAAAATCTCCTCAATCCCGGCCGGCTCAATCTTCCCAGTTCCCTGATGACGGGCAGCTTTGTTTCCGGATCATACTTGATCGCAATGTTGATCACCGCTTCTTTGCCTTCGCCTTCGAAGGTATATTTCAGAATATAACCCTGCTCGTAAAGGATCTCAGTGATCTTTTGCTTAAGCTTTGAGTTTGGTATGCTCACTACGCGGTGCCTTGCCTGTTGGGCGTTGCGGATGCGGGTGAGATAATCTGCTATAGGATCTGTGATTGCCATGAATGATTCAATAAATGATTTATATGCTATTCTTTATTCGGTTACCAGCTTGCTTTCGTTACACCGGGAATTTTTCCATTGAGAGCCATATCCCTGAACATGTTCCTGCAAAGGCCAAATCTTCTCATGTATCCTTTCGGACGACCTGATAGTTGACATCTATTGTGCAGGCGTTTTTTGGAAGAATTTCGAGGCAGCTTGTCAAGCTCATCCCACTTTCCTTCTTCTTTTAGTTGCTTGCGCAGGGTGGCATATTTTGCAACCAGGCGTGCTCTTTTATTTTCTCTTGCTATAAGTGACTTTCTGGCCATAAGGTGGCTGATTAATTTTTCTGATTTTTAAATGGCATGCCCATTTCTTTTAAAAGGGCATACGCTTCGGCATCGGTACTGGCAGTGGTGACAAAGGTGATATCCATGCCATTGATCTTAGTGATCTTATCAAGATCTATTTCCGGGAAAATGATTTGTTCTGTGACACCAAGAGAATAATTTCCCCTGCCGTCAAAGCTCTTATCATTGACTCCCTGGAAGTCACGGACACGTGGTAATGTAACTGTTACAAACCGGTCAAGAAATTCAAACATTCTCTCCTTGCGCAAAGTCACGCGAACGCCAATCGGCATTCCTTCCCTGAGCTTGAAATTGGAGATGGAAGTTTTAGCAATCGTTGCTACAGCTTTTTGTCCTGCGATTGTTGTCAACTCTGCCTGGTAGACATCCACAAGCTTTTTGTCCTGCGTTGCCTGACCTATTCCCTGGTTAAGACAAATTTTGACTAAACGAGGAATTTCCATTTTGGATGAATAGCCGAACTGCTCCATTAATTTTGGTGCGACGACTTCATCATAATATTGTTTTAATCTAGGTGTATAGCCCATCACTTAATGATTTCTCCAGATTTTTTTGAATAGCGTACATTTTTCCCATCCACGACCTTGCGTCCTACTCTTGTAGGTTCGCCTGATTTTGGATCGATCAGCATCACATTTGAAACATGTATTGCTGCTGGTATTTCAACAATACCTCCGGGTGTGGATTGTGTAGGCTTCCTGTGCTTTTTTACAATATTCACTTCTTCTACTATCACACGGTGCTTGTCAAGGACTACTTCCATGACATTTCCCTTCTTACCCTTATCGGCTCCGGATATCACCATGACCATATCTCCCTTCCTGATGGTAGGTTTGGCTACGGGTGATATTCTATTTTTATTTTTTGTGCTCATGTCTTACTTTATTTGTGAGAACCAGTCAATCAAATTACTTCAGGTGCAAGCGAAACGATTCTCATGTAATCGCGTTCCCTCAGCTCTCTTGCTACCGGGCCGAAAATCCGGGTACCACGAGGCTCATCTGCTGCATTCAATAAAACCACTGCATTATCATCGAAACGGATATAAGAACCATCCTTACGACGGATTTCTTTTTTTGTTCTGACCACAACGGCTTTTGAAACCAGTCCTTTTTTAAGGCCTCCCGGAGCTGCATCCTTTACGGTAACAACTATTTTATCACCGACTGAAGCGTATCTTCTGCCTGAGCCTCCAAGGACACGAATACAAAGCACTTCTTTCGCACCGCTATTGTCAGCCACATTTAGTCTTGATTCCTGTTGTATCATATTATTTCCAATTCACTATTGTGAAAGCTCAATTATTATTACTTCGCCTTTTCGATGACTTCGACCAGGCGCCATCTTTTCAGCGCACTTAGTGGTCTTGATTCCACGATCCTTACGAGATCTCCGACCTGACAAACGTTAGCATCATCGTGAGCCATGAATTTTTTGTTGCGCTTTACGAATTTCCCGTATATCGGGTGTCTCAGCTTGCGCTCCACCATAACGGTGATTGTCTTGTCATTTTTATTGCTAGTGACAACACCAACCCGTTGTTTTTTTAATTTAACTACATTCGTTTCCATGACCTCTTAAGCTTTTTTGCGACGTGATCTGATTCGGGATCTTTTTGCCGTTTGTTCAGGAGACATAGTTGTCATTTCCCTTCTACGCATCTCTGTCTGGATACGGGCAATATCTCTCCTTGTACTTCTTAAGGTGACCGGGTTGTCCAAACCTTTGATGGTATGATCAAACCTGAGTTTGTGATACTGTCCGTTCATCTGAGTTAACTCAGCCTTCAGGTCAGTATCTGACATTTCACCTAATTCTATAAATTTCTTTGTTGCCATTGTTGCTGCTGATTATGATTCAGTATAATCATGTCTTACGACAGTTCTTGTTTTTACCGGTAATTTCTGGGCTGCAAGCTGAAGAGCTTCAAACGCTACGGTTTGAGATACGCCTTCCAACTCGAACATGATCCGCCCTGGCTGCACTAGTGCGACCCAGTGATCATGAGCACCTTTTCCTTTACCCATCCGCACTTCCTGGGGCTTTTTAGTCACCGGCTTGTCAGGAAAAATCCTGATCCACACAGCGCCTTCCCTTTTCATATGCCGGGTCATCGCGATACGTGCAGATTCTATCTGCCTGCTCGTGATCCTTGCATTTTCAAGAGATTTCAAAGCAAAGCTGCCGAAAGCAATATCGCTTCCTCTCCAGGCGATGCCCCTGTTTTTACCCTTTTGTTGCTTACGGTATTTTGTCCGTTTTGGCTGTAACATGATGTTATTTATTAACCAATTATGTTAGCTTTTTTTGAAAAAAGTGCGGCAAAGGTACGCTTTTCCTACTTCCTTCAACTTGTATTTATTTCGGTTTTCTGCTTCCACCGCCGCCGGCTCCACCACCTGGACGATTTCCTCCACCTGGTCTACCACCACCTCCTCCACCACCTGGACGTCCTCCGCCTGGTCCACCTGAACCTCTACGATCTCTTCCACCTCCGCCTCCTGCGCCACGGTCTCTTCCGCCTCCACCTCCGGCATTTCTATCGCCGGGAGCACCACCTCTTCCACCTCTTTCATTACGGAAATCTCCACCTCCTTCGTTACGTCCATATCCGGCTCCGCGTTCATTTCCACCACGGCGATTACGTGTTCCCTGTTCAGCACCTGCGTTGAGTGTTAATTCTCTCTTGCCGTAAACTTCTCCCTTGCAAATCCAGCACTTGATACCAATCTTTCCAAATACTGTCTGCGCTTCTTTGATCGAGTAATCAATGTCTGCCCTGAATGTATGGAGAGGTGTTCTTCCGTCCTTGTACTCTTCAGAACGAGCCATTTCAGCTCCGTTCAACCTTCCGCTGATACGTACTTTTATTCCTTCTGCACCCGATCTCATCGTAGACTGGATAGCCATTTTAATGGCCCGTCTGTAATTGATCCTGGCTTCAATTTGTTTTGCTATCGATTCTGCTACTATGTTGGCATCAAGCTCAGGCTTACGGATTTCCATGATGTTGATCTGGACATCCATTTTCGTCAGCTTTTTGAGCTCTTCGCGGATACGATCCACTTCCTGTCCTCCCTTACCGATGATGATACCCGGTCTTGAAGTCTGGATGGTCACAGTCACACGTTTTAGTGTGCGTTCGATCACCATATGTGCGACCCCGCCTTTTTCGATCCTTGCCTGGAGATAGATCCGGATTTTTTCGTCCTGGATGACTTTCTCAGCCATATCACGGCCTCCATACCAATTAGACTCCCATCCGCGGATGATACCCAGTCTATTGCCTATCGGATTACATTTTTGACCCATTAGAATCTAAGATTATTAATCAATTGAGTATTCATTTATTACTTTATTCTTCTTCGTCGGCGGCTGTAAACTCACCTTCGAATGGTATTTTATTTTCAATGACAAGGGTTACATGGTTACTGTGCTTACGAATGCGGTGAGCACGACCTTGTGGTGCAGGACGAATCCTTTTGATGTGACCGGCGCCATCTACAGTCAATGTCTTGATGACCAATAAATGCTCATCAACATCCTGAGCTCCTTCGGTTTTGTTTTCCCAGTTAGAAACAGCAGATAACAATAACTTTTCGAGCCATCCTGCAGCTTCCTTGTTCGTATACCTCAGGATATTCACAGCATCCTCCACCTTTTTTCCCCTGACCAGGTCAGCGACAAGTCTCATTTTCCTTTCAGATAGCGGACAGTTTCTGAGTTTAGCAACAGCTTCCATTTGCCTGTTTATTTAATTAATTTCTATTTATTATTTTCTGTTACCTGCATGACCACGGAATGTACGTGTCGGTGCAAATTCACCGAGCTTATGGCCTACCATATTTTCGGTCACAAAAACAGGGATAAATGTCTTCCCGTTATGGACTGCTATAGTATGACCTACCATATCAGGTACAATCATTGATGCACGCGACCAGGTTTTGATGACTGATTTCCGACTAGCTGCATTGGCCTTTTCGATTTTAGCCATGAGCTTGTTGAATACGTACGGACCTTTTTTAATTGATCTTGCCATGTTACTTATTACTGTGTTATGACTTATTTAGCTTTTCTGCGTGATATAATAAGCTTTGATGATTGAGCATTCGGGCTCCTTGTCTTTTGACCTTTCGCCATGATACCCGTTCTTGATCTTGGGTGTCCTCCTGAAGCTTTACCTTCTCCACCACCCATCGGGTGATCTACAGGATTCATTGCCACACCTCTGACTCTCGGGCGACGGCCTGTCCATCGTTTTGCACCTGCTTTACCGAATCTGGTAAGTGCATGATCAGGGTTAGATACAGATCCCATCGTGGCTTTACAATTCAACAACACACGTCTAACTTCACCTGATGGCAACTTAATTACTGCGTATTTATCTTCACGACCCATCATCACTGCTGCTGCACCTGCGCTTCTGACAATCGCACCTCCCTGACCAGGATATAATTCTACATTATGTACCTGTGAACCGAGGGGAACATCTTTCAAAAACAAAGCGTGGCCGGTATCAGGAGTTGCCTGGCTTCCTGCTAATACTTTGTCACCCACTTTAAAATTCTGGGGCGCGAGAATATATCTCTTCTCACCATCTGTATATTCGATCAGGGCAATAAAAGCTGTGCGATTTGGATCGTACTCAATTGAATTGCATGTACCTGTTATATTTTCTTTATCCCGTTTCCAATCGATCTGGCGATAGCGTTTTTTATGACCGCCGCCGAGATGACGCATTGTCATTTTTCCATCTGCGTTCCTGCCACCGCTTTTCGACATAGGCTTAAGAAGTGACTTCTCAGGCTTATTGGTCGTAATCTCCGCATAGGTATTACCTACCCTGAAGCGAGTACCCGGACTGATTGGTTTAAATTTCTTTACGGCCATGATGTATTATTTCTATATGGTCTTAAAATGAATTCGATTTAAATTTCACCGAAGAAATCAATGGTTTCTCCTGTGGCTAATGTGACGACTGCTTTTTTGTAGGATGCCTTACGTCCATGCAGCACACCTTTTTTTGTATTGCGTGTTTTCCTTTTTCCCGGGATCACCATTGTATTCACAGCTTCAACTGTCACTGTATACAATTGCTCTACAGCTTTTTTGATTTCGATTTTATTGGCGGTCTTGTCAACAATAAAACTGTATTGGGCGCTCTTCTCTGATAAGGTATCTGCCTTTTCAGTGATCAGCGGTTTCACGAGTATTGTTTTTGTGCTCATTTTCCTTTACGCTTTAATGTGATAGAGGTATTAATTCTTTAATGACTTTGTGATCAGGTCCACTGATTGTTCTGAAAGCACCAGCTTTTGTGAACGAAGGATATCATATGTATTGAGGTCCTGTGCCCTGACTAATCTTGTGTTCTGAAGATTTCTTCCGGACAGGTACAAATTTGTATTTGCTTCTGATGTTACGAACAAGGATTTGTTCTTGTCGATCTGAAGATTTTTCAAAACGGCTACAAAATCCTTTGTACGTGGCTGTTCAAGATTGATTTCTTCAACGATGATCAGGTTGCCTGCAATTGCCTTTGAAGAAAGAGCAGAACGACGGGCCAGCAGCTTGACTTTTTTATTGACCTTCAGATCATAATCATGAGGCCTTGGACCAAAAGCTCTTCCTCCGCCTTTATACATTGGATTTTTTAAAGATCCTGCACGTGCGCCACCAGTTCCCTTTTGCTTTTTGAACTTCTTAGTTGTGCGCCATACTTCCCAACGTTCTTTTGTCTTGTGTGTGCCCTGGCGCTGATTAGCCAGATATGCCTTCACAGCAAGGTAAACAACGTGCTCATTGGGTTGGATAGCAAACACATCATCAGCCAGATCGATGCTCCGACCTGTTTTTTCTCCTTTTGAATTCAATATTTCTATTGTCATGGCTGATTACTTTTCGATAATGATAAATGAACCGTTATGCCCTGGAATAGCGCCTTTGATCAGGATCAGGTTTTGATCCGGAAGAAGCTTTGCTACCAGGAGATTTAGCATTTTGACTCTTTCTCCTCCCATACGACCTGCCATACGAAGACCTTTCACAACTTTGGAAGGGTAAGATGAGGCACCGATAGAACCTGGTGCGCGCATCCGGTTATGCTGACCGTGTGAGGATTGCATGATACCAGCGAAGTGGTGTCTTTTCACAACACCCTGGAATCCCTTTCCTTTACTTATGCCTATAGCAGAAACTTTTTCTCCCTCCTGGAACACTTCATTCATCGATACCAGGTCACCAAGATTCTTGCTGATTTCAAAATTTCTGAATTCAACAAGCTTGCTTTTCGGAGCTGTTTTCGCTTTTTCAAAATGTCCCTGCATGGACTGAGGAGTATTCTTCACTTTAGCATCGCCATATGCAAGCTGAAGTGCGTCATACCCATCTGTATCCTGGGTTTTAACCTGAGTCACCACGTTAGGTTGTGCATGCACGACTGTGCAGGCTATGGATCTTCCATTCTGGTCAAATATGCTGGTCATGCCGACCTTCTTGCCTATTATTCCTTTCACCGTAAGATGATTTGATTGATTATGATGATTACAAACTACATTTTGCCCGTAGGTAATAACTACGAAACATCTGTTCGATTTCCCTGTAAAGTTGTTTGTAGTTTCAAACTACAAACAGCCATACATTACTACTATGTAAGTTTGACCTGGATATCTACTCCACTCGGTAATTCGAGCTTAGACAAGGCATCTACCGTCTTTGGAGTAGGGGTGTAAATCTCGATCAAACGTTTGTGTGTGCGCAATTGGAACTGCTCTCGAGATTTCTTATTTACGTGCGGTGAACGCAGGACGGTAAATATTTCTTTCTCGGTGGGCAGCGGAATCGGGCCCGTAACTACGGCCCCACTATTGCGAACAGTCTTAACGATTTTCTCCGTTGACTTATCAACCAGGTTGTGGTCGTATGAGCGGAGTTTAATCCTAATTTTCTGATTCATTTCCTACCAAAAAAATTAATTATGAATTTATTCATCACCCACTTTTGGGCTTTATTTATTTTGCTTCTACCCCCTGCCCCCTGAAAGGGGAGTTGATAAAGATTTTATTATACTTTAACTGTACCTTTTGCTTTTTCAATCACATCCTCTGCAATATTCTTTGGTACAGGGGAATAATGACTGAATTCCATTGTAGAACTTGCACGGCCTGATGTAATGGTACGCAATTGCGTCACATAACCAAACATTTCCGCTAGTGGCACTTCAGCCTGAACTGCAATAGCACCTGATCTTGAATCCTGTCCTTTAGGTAATCCGCGGCGACGATTAAGGTCACCTATGACTGGTCCCACGTAATCATCCGGAGTCACTACTTCAAGCTTCATGATGGGCTCAAGCAGAACCGGTTTAGCTCTTTTAGCTGCTTCCCTGAATCCTTCTTTTGCACAAAGTTCAAATGCGATTGGCTTGGAGTCGACAGCGTGCGTTTTTCCGTCATATACACGGACTTTCATGCTATCGATATTATATCCTGCAAGAATTCCATTGTCCATCATCGCTGTAAATCCTTTGACGATCGAAGGGAAAAACTCTTTAGGAATAGAACCTCCAAAGATCCCATTGACAAACTGAAGCTTGGTCTTACCGCTCTTGAAGTCATCTGAACCCAGAAATTCTTCGTCAGCCGGACCGAGCTCGAATGACATCTCGGCAAAAAGACCTGATCCACCGGTTTGCTTTTTCAGCCTTTCGGTATGATCAACCATCACAGTAAGCGCTTCTTTATAATTTACCTGGGGTGCTCCCTGGCTGCATTCAACTTTGAATTCTCTTCTGAGGCGGTCAACGATGATCTCAAGATGTAATTCACCCATTCCACTGATGATGGTCTGATTAGTGTCTTCATCATATTTGACCCGGAACGTTGGATCTTCCTCTGCCAGTTTGGCTAATGCCATACCCAGCTTATCAAGATCTTTCTGACTTTTCGGTTCTACTGCAATACCAATCACAGGATCAGGAAATACCATGCTTTCAAGAATGATAGGTTTCTTTTCGTCGCAAAGTGTATCACCTGTACGAATGTCTTTGAAACCAACACCAGCGGCGATGTCACCTGCTTCTACCCTATCAATCGGGTTTTGCTTGTTGGCATGCATCTGGTAAAGACGGGATATCCGCTCTTTGTTTCCAGTCCTGGTATTCAGGACATATGAACCTGAGTCCAGCGCACCTGAATAAACTCTCATGAAAGCCAGACGACCCACGAAAGGATCTGTGGCAATCTTAAATGCCAGCGCAGCAAAAGGCTCGTTGACATCAGGCTTTCTTAATTCTTCTTTTTCTGTATCCGGATTTATTCCTACGATACCTTCGACGTCAAGCGGGCTTGGCAAATATGCACAAACTGCATCAAGCACTGCCTGTACGCCTTTATTTTTAAATGCTGATCCGCACATCATCGGGACGAACTTCATGTCACAAACTGCCGCGCGGACAGCTGCCCTCATTTCGTCAGCCGAGATTGAATCCGGATCATCAAAATATTTTTGCATCAGGCTATCATCGTATTCAGCGATAGCCTCAAGAAGCTTCTCTCTAAATTCGGCAACAACACTTACTAAATCTTCAGGAACGGGGATTTCATCAAATGTCATACCCATATCCTCTTCATTCCAGACCATTGCCTTTCCTGTGATCAGGTCGACAACGCCTTTGAATCTTTCTTCTTCACCAATAGGAACCTGGAGAGGAATTGCTTTTGAACCCAGCTTAGCTTCAACATCGCGAACGACATCAAAAAAATTAGCTCCGGAGCGATCCATTTTATTTACGAAACCGATCCTGGGTACTTTATAGTTATCTGCCAGACGCCAGTTGGTTTCTGACTGTGGTTCTACTCCTGATACTGCACAGAAAAGAAATACCAGCCCATCAAGCACACGTAAAGATCTGTTCACTTCAACGGTGAAGTCAACGTGTCCCGGTGTATCAATGATATTGACAGCGTATTCCTGATCTTTCCATTCCCACTGTGCTTTGGTAGCAGCACTGGTAATCGTGATACCACGCTCCTGCTCCTGCTCCATCCAATCCATGGTAGCTGCACCATCGTGCACCTCGCCCATCTTGTGAGAAATACCTGTATAATATAATACACGCTCCGTAGTCGTCGTCTTACCTGCATCGATGTGAGCAGCGATTCCGATGTTACGTGTATATCTTAGGTCCTTGGCCATTAGTATTATCCTGAAAAATTAAAATGTTGTGATTATTTAAAATGTGCGAAAGCGCGGTTAGCTTCTGCCATCTTATGCGTGTCTTCTTTTCTTTTTACTGCGGATCCTTCGCCTTTGCTTGCTGCCATTACTTCTGCTGCAAGTTTTTCAGCCATTCCTTTTCCATTGCGTTCACGGGCGAAACGGATAAGCCATTTCATACCAATCGCGATTTTACGTTTTGGATTGATTTCCGTAGGAATCTGGAATGTAGCGCCTCCGATCCTCCGGCTGCGTACTTCTACTGAAGGGGTTGCATTTTCCAATGCTTTACCAAACAGCTCATGTGGATTCTGTCCTGATTTCTCCTGAACTAAATCCATGGCATTATAAAAGATATCAAAAGCGATGCTCTTTTTTCCCTGCCACATCATATTGTTGATGAAACGGGTAACCACCGGATCCCCGTATCGTGGGTCTGGCATTAGTATCCTCAGCTTTGGTTTTCTCTTCCTCATGATGGAATCTGTCTACTATTTCTTAGGTCTTTTTGTTCCGTATTTCGATCTTGATTTCAGTCGGTTATTTACACCTGCTGTATCGAGAGCTCCTCTGACAATAGTGTAACGTACACCCGGAAGGTCTTTCACCCTTCCTCCACGAATTAATACGATCGAGTGTTCCTGGAGGTTATGACCTTCTCCCGGAATGTAAGCGATCACTTCAAGACTATTCGTCAACCGGACTTTTGCCACTTTACGCAGCGCTGAATTCGGCTTTTTAGGTGTGGTGGTATACACACGGGTGCATACTCCCCTCTTCTGGGGACATGATGCTAATGCACGAGCCTTGCTTTTATAAACAACTGCTTCGCGACCTTTCCTAACTAATTGATTTATAGTAGGCATACGTATATTTTACTCATTGTTTCAGACGCCTTTTTTGAAAGCGAATGCAAAGATATGATTAAATTTTGGGATGGAAGGTATAGGGTCAGGTAATTTATTGGGGTTCCCTCAGGAAGTAATTGGCCAAAGGGAGGAATGGCAGTCGAGGCAGAAAGGCAGAAGGAGCAGAAAAGGCCTTTAGGAATTGAATGGCAGAGGCTAAAAGCGATAGCACAGATGTTATCTTCGGGGCTATATGAATATTCGGATAAGAAAGGCAAGTGAGGCGGATATTCCCTCAATCCATAGTCTGGTACGGGAACTTGCTGAATATGAGAGAGGCCTGCATAAAGTAACCACAACCCCGGAATCTTATCTATTGGACTTCAGGAACAGTGTTTTTGATGCTTTTGTGGCTGAAAAAGGAGGTGAGGTTGTCGGTATGGCTCTTTATTTCCTTGTTTTCAGCACCTGGCGGGGAAGGATGCTTTACCTGGAAGATTTTGTGGTGAGAGAAACTGAGAGAGGTTCCGGGATAGGCAAACTTCTTTTTGAAGCATTTATGGAGGAAGCTAAGAGACAGGAAGTTTCTTTAGTTAAGTGGCAGGTATTGGACTGGAATGAACCGGCGATCAATTTTTATAAAAAATATGATGTCGATTTTGATAAGGAATGGGTGGATTGTAAAATATATCTGAAGTGATGGAATGACGTGATAATAGGATACTCTAATGATCACGCGACATCAATTCCTCCGCAAATGATTTTAAATTTTTGGTATTCAACAAACCCAGGTCTTCGATACAAGACATCGCTTTTGAAAAATAATGTTGTTGTAATTGCAGTGCATACTCCTCAACTTTTAAGGATTGATATTTATGTAAAATGGAATTGATATTACCCGTCTTCGATGCTTCATTGTATGACGAAATGAAATCTGCTTTCCCATCCGCATCAAGTTTGTTGAATGAATGCACATAAAGAAAATTTTTCTTACCTCTTAAGATATCACCACCCTTTTGTTTCCCTGTGACTTCTGATTCACCGAACACATCGAGAAGGTCATCTTTAATCTGAAAGGATATACCGATATTTTCTCCGCAACTGTATAGCATGTCAGCATCTTGTAAAGGAGCTCCGGCTAGTAAAGCTCCTATTTTAAGACATGTTCCCAGAAGAGATGCCGTCTTCTTCCGGATCATTTCGATATACTCTTTTTCAGAAGGAGCATCGAGCTGTTCAAAATCCATATCCATTTGCTGGCCTTCACAAATGGTCAATGCAGTTTTTGCCATTACAGCACAAATAGCAGATGATGTATTATTGTTACTTCCTGCCTCCAGCAATAAATCAAAACACTTTATGAGCATAGCATCACCACTGAGAATAGCCAGATTTCTACCATACCTGATATGAACACTTTCATGGCCTCTTCTCATTGCTGCCTCATCCATGATATCGTCATGCATCAGGCTGAAATTGTGGAAGTATTCCATAGCAAGAGCTGCCGGAAGAACCGGAGCGATATCATCCTGCCATTGATTATAAGACATCAATAGCAGGACAGGCCGTATACGTTTTCCTCCCATGCTATTGATATACCTGATCGGAGCATAAAGAGAATCAGGATTACCCTTCACCTGTTGTTCGCTCAGATAATTTTCAAATGTTTTAGCTAAAGAAGCATAATCAAATTGGCTCATTCCTTTTTATGATATAGTTTTACTTCCATGAAAGTAAAGATGCAAAATAAATGGCCGCATTCCATTTGTATTCTGATCGCTGTTTTATTCTTCCTGGCATGCAAAGAAAATAAAGTAACTGTTCCAAATGCGGATCTGATGCTTTATAACGCTTTTGTTTATCCCGTTACAGGAGATCCCATTGACAATGGAGCGGTTATCATATCAAAAGGGAAAATTGTTGCTATAGGCAAATCTGATGCAATTCAAAAAGAATGGAAAGGAATGGTTTTGGAATCCATTGATTGTCATGGGCAATTTCTGATGCCGGGCTTTATTGAAGGACATGGTCACTTCAGCTCAATGGGATTCAACCTGATCAATGTCGACCTGATGGCAACACAGAGCTGGAGAGACATCATCGATAGTATTGCATACAGGGTCAGTAAAGCAAAACCAGGTGAATGGATTTCAGGACGTGGCTGGCACCAGGAAAAGTGGAAAGTGGCAGTCGACAGAAATGTAAATGGATATCCTTACCATGATGAATTGAGTAAAATCTCACCAAATAATCCTGTCATGCTGGGTCATGCAAGCGGACATGCATTGATGGCTAATGAAGCTGCAATGAAATTAGCGGGTATTTCCAAAGAAACTCCTGATCCTGTCGGTGGACATATTGTAAGAGACAAGACAGGAATTGCTTTGGGAGTTTTTGAAGAACGTGGAATGGACCTGATCCAAAATACTTACCAACAACAGGCAGATCAATGGCCTGAAAAAGAAAAAAAAGAATTCTGGCTTAAAGCCATTTCTAAATCCCAGGCGGAATGCCTTAAACATGGCATCACGTCATTCGAAGATGCCGGGGCTACTTTAAAAGAAATCAACTACTACAATGACCTGGCTAAACGCGATAGCCTGGATGTAAGGCTCTGGGTGATGGTCCGTCACGAGTATGATACTTTAAAAGGATACATGGATAACTTTCCAATCATCCGTTCAGGCCAGGATATGTTTACCTGCAATGCTATCAAAACGTATATCGATGGTGCATTGGGTTCTTTTGGTGCGTGGCTATTAGAGCCTTATGCAGATAAGCCTGGTTTTACCGGGCAAAACACAACATCGCTGTCAGACATACGTAACACTACAAAGCTTGCAATAGAACATGACATGCAAATGTGTGTGCACGCTATTGGTGACCGGGGAAATCGTGAAGTGCTAAATATTTATGAAGAGGTCATGAAAGAACATCCTGATAAAAAAGATCTTCGCTGGCGGATTGAACATGCGCAACATATAGACCCTGCAGATATGCCTCGTTTCAAACAATTGGGTGTGATAGCATCCATGCAGGGAATCCATTGCACCTCGGACGCACCTTTTGTTGTGAAGCGGCTCGGAGAAGAAAGGGCAAGAGCAGGTGCTTATGCATGGAGAAGCTTACTGGATGCCGGCGTGGTCATTGCAAACGGGACTGATGCACCTGTAGAGCAAATAGATCCTATTCCAAATATTTATGCATCCGTCACACGTAGTAGGCTCGACAATGGCCAGGTATTTTTTCCTGAGCAGGCGATGACAAGAAAGGAAGCCATCTATTCTTACACACTTGCGAATGCTTATGCAGCCAAGGAAGATGATATCAAAGGGAGCCTTGAGCCGGGAAAGTGGGCTGATATAGTTTTGCTTTCAAAAAATCTGCTGACTTGTCCTGATGATAGCATTCCGGATATAAAAGTGATGATGACCATGGTGGGAGGAAAGGTGAAATATATAAGTAACGAATAACGATTTGAGATTTGAGATTTGAGAAACACTACTTACTTATCAGTTTTTTCGCCGCGGATGCAATGAGTGAAAGATCATGATCCAGGATGCATTTGAAATGGCCTTTCGGGCATATATCAAAGCCGAGCTTTGTGCATGGCCTGCAACTCAGTTTTTTTTGTTCGAAGGATGCCCATTCTATATTTTGATTTCCATAATAGGGATACATGCCAAATTCCGGAATTGTATTTCCCCAAATAACAACCTGTGGTTTTTTTAGGGCGGCTGCAATATGCATCAGACCGGTGTCATGGGAAATGATCGTAGCTGATTGCTCCAGGATTGACGCCGATTGAAATAAATCGAAAGCTCCACAGGCAGACTGGATATCTTTTGAATTTGATCTCCTGAGTATTTCTTCCGCTTTTTCAATTTCCTGTTTTCCTCCAAGCAGGATTACCGGCATCTCCAGGAGTTCTGATAGATGTGCTATCTGGTCGGCAGTCAAACATTTCGTGTAATACGTAGCCCCTATTACAATAGATACATAGGAATGAGGATGAAGATTGAATCTTGCTAAAACATCAATTTTCTTTTCATCAGGGATAACAAAGTCCAGGCCATGAATATCGCGATGCACTCCAAGCGATGATACAGTGTCCAGATACCTGTCAACAATATGCCTGGCAGGTAATTTATTGATTTTGAAATTGACCATCAGCCATTTTTCAAAATTCAGCTTATGCACTGAATGAGATGGACGTTTTAATGCAAGCTTAATACGGCGGGTTCGGATGTTATGGTGTAAATCAATAACATGATCATAATCCTCATCCCGAAGCAGACCGATCATTTTATTATAATCGTCATCCAGGGTGATAACTTTTGTGACATGAGGATTAGTGAGAAGAATGGATGCAAATGCGGGTTTCGTCAGATAATGAATTTCAGCCCCCAACTGTTCATGAACAGCTCTCAAAACAGGTGTTGTAAGCACGATGTCACCTATGGAGCTGAAACGAATGACTAAAATTTTTTTGGGCAATGGATAAGAATTGTGCGGCAAGATATTTGAAAAAACAAAGGCCGGGACACATGGCATGAAAAAACAAAGGCGGGGCAAGCCCCGCCAATATTAATGTTCCCTTAGAAGTGGTTTATTGTTTTACAAACTTCAAAGATGCTACTCGTCCATCAGCATTCGTCAGCTGAAGCAAATACATCCCGTTAGCTAAACCATCTACTGCAATCTGATGCCCTGTTTTAAGATCCCCTTCCATGACCTTTCTTCCATTCAATTCCGATATGGTAAACTGTTTCAACTCAACAGTGTCATCTGTTTCAATTTGCAGTATATCAGAGACCGGTTGAGGATGCAATTTCAGCTTAAGTGATGGATCCACATCTTTTGTTGCAGTGAAGTCACGGTTGCCAACCACAAACCATACACCTTTCTGTGCAGCTGAAATTAACAGGACTTCGGAACCGGCAACTGGTAGTGTCTTATCTCCAGGCTGAACGTTGATAGTGCCCAACACCGGAGTTCCAGTATCATCTATATTGGTAAACAGGATTTTATTATCCAGGCGTGAATAGCTGGGATAACCAACCGTATTGTTATGAAAAATATTATTAGCAACCCCGTCTTCAATATTTGCAGCTATCACCCAATAATCTGTCTGAAGAGTTCCAAAATTATCAAAGTACTCTTCCAGGAAATCAAAGGTGATGATGAAAGGTGAATTCTTTGAAAAGGAAGGATTTCCGATTGATATATTTTCCGGCAAAGCTGAATAAAGCTTACCAATCAGACCATCATTAAACTGATCAGCAGAACGGTTCCATACATTGATGAATGCAATATCCCAATATTCGATACCATCCCCAAATGAACTTTCAATTTGATTGAGTGCATCATACATTATGAATTCCCCGGAATAATCCCATTCCATAGCATCAGAATAAAGTACGCCTCCTGCATTAACTCCGCCTGCAGTAGTTGGATTATACAACTCGAATGTGTTTTCACTGTCAGTGCCATAATCATAGACATGAATCTCGTTTGTCAGATTTGACGTAGTAAATGCAATCTTAGTCCCATCTTTTGAAACGACAACGTTGCGCCAGATGCCTTGTGGGTTACTTTCAATATTGGAAACTTCATATGAAAAGCCCGCAGCCCAGTTGAATAACAACAAAATCATATTGTTTTCATTATCGACATATACGCATGCAGATCCATCATCCGTAAAACTTGGACGGCTGATCGGAGAAGGCACCTCCATTTTTACAAATTGGTCTGGTGCTGAAGGTGGTACAAAGTATAGATCTGTTTCATTCTTGTCCGTTGCAAGAATGAAATCTTCACCACCATTGGTATCGATATCATCTTCATAATCACCACCCTGTCCTGCACCAATACCTACCTGGTCAAAAGCAGTTTTTCCGGCTGCCACTTCTGTGCTGCCGGCACCAAACAAATCGGTAGCGGCTTTTTCGACTGCTATGCGCATGTCAATAAACTGCGAGGATTTTACTAAGTAATCTGTAAGTGCTTTGTTTTTTCCTATAGCGGTTGCGAAAAGAAAAAATGCTTTGTTTGGAATCCCGCTATTTACATGTACACCACCATTGTCCTCTTCTTCTGTCAAATTCTGAAATTCATTCATGTGTGCGGGCTGCCAGCCATTATCATTCGGCCCTGATCCGCCATTGTGGGGATCAGATAAATCTCTCAATGCACCTGATGGAAAGAAATTAAGCTTGACGATATCTTCTCCCATCCTCCAGTCATCCCTATCGATCATGGCGCCGAAAACATCTGCATAGGATTCATTCAGTGCACCAGACTGACCCAGGTACTCGAGGTTCGCTGTGCTGCCAATCACACCATGTGACATCTCGTGACCACCAACATCCAGCGCCTTCGCTAATGCAGTAAATCCAACATCGCCATTACCATAAAACATAGCTGCACCATTCCAGAATGCATTATCCATGTTGTTATCATTTTCATCGGTGACATTGATGATGGAGATAATATTTCCACCGGTGCCATTGATTGCATTTCTGTTAAATGTGGTTCTGTAATATTCGAATGCCTGTCCTGCATTGAAGTGCGCACTCACTTCCAGATTTTTCCAGTTGTTCGTAGTGTTCGACACCTGTACGATTTCAAAATTTGTTTGTTGTGGAGAGGAATTCTGTGCATCCACTGTCCAGATCACTCCTACGGGGTCATTGGGCATGACAGATTGTGCAGGTAAAAACATGCTGGTTCTGCTGGCATCGATCATAAAAATATTAGACCCTACCTGGTAACCGTTGACTGTTCTGTTCTGTCCTGCCAGGTCCTGATCGGTTATGACTGTTGCGCCATCCAGGACAGGCAGCTCAACACTCACATCTGAAACATCAGTTTCATTTGAATGGATTGATTTAGTTATTCCATGATGAAACAATTCCTTTGGTGCGATCGAACATGTCTCTGAATATCCTTCAAGTGTAGTCAGATGTGATGCATCGATATATACGATCCAATGATCCAATGCATTGGGATGCATCTCCATCCGGTAGGCAAGAATAAGCTTACCATTCTTTGGAAACCATATCAGGGAAATGTCATCAGATGGTAAATGCAGACCATTGAGTGCCGCATATTCCTGAAAGCGAACATTTCTTGAAATCAAATATTCTTTGGTGGCTACTACAGCCTGCTCTTTTGAAGTGATTTCAGGTAATTGACCGGGGAATTTAGCTGTCCAAGCAAATCCATTCAAACTGACAAGCTCATTATTCTTAACATGGAGGACCATATCCTGTCCTTTGATTGGAAAGCCTGCTAACGTTTGTTGTACTCTTATATGTGTTTGTTGCAGGGCATCTGAATTTTCACTCATTATTTTCCATTCCGGAGAAAGTGAATTTGATTTTGACTTTGACAGAACATTCTGAATTACTTCTCCGGTTGAATTTCTTGATCCCCAGAGTTCATTTTGTTTCATTTCGATCCAAATGCTTCCTGATGGTAAAACCCGGTAAGAAGCAATGTCTTTATTGAGTGATAGAACAGATTGTCCCTGATGCTGCAGGATTGGTTTTGCTATTCTTCCGGGATCCTGGTAAGAAATAATTTTTTTGGATATCTGGATTGGCTTAGGTTCTACATAGGGAGAATTAGGTAGATTTTTAAATGAGGATTGGGTTTGAGCCCATGTAACAAATCCAAAAAAAGCGAGCAGGGTTATATAGATTCTCATGATTTTGGTTTTGATGATCTGAATAATAAATTATAGTATGAAATTAGATTTTCTTCAGGATGAAAACCGGATTTGCCCCAGACGATCCGGTGATGCATATTTTCATCCGATTGATAATCGATGAAGTAATACAAATCTCCCGGTTCATTGTAGGATAGCTTATCCAGGCTTAAGACCTTGTAATTCTCAAAGACCTGCTTTGTAAAATTTTTTTCCCACTGACCGATATAGGTCTTTGTGCTGTCACGCCAAGGAAGCTGAAATAACCGGCCATCCTCCAGGAGGACAAATTGAGTGACTGCACCTGAGAAACCTCCTCCCTGGCCAAACTGGATACGATCTCCTTTGAATTTCTTTGGAAATTCACCAGACGGATGGCAAGAGGTGATGAATAAAAGCAGAAGAATCAGGCAGGTGAATAGATTTCTTTGCATTAACGGGGAAAATAGAGGTTAAATAAACGTTAACTCAATGCCAAAGTTGATAATTTTAATTGATTTTATGTCTTCCGGCGTTATCTTTGGATAACTGATCTAATCACGTAAAAAAAATAATTCCGATGAAAAAATTTGTTTTCTCATTTTTCCTGTTTTCCCTGATGGTATTCAGTGCACAGGCTCAAAAAGCTGCTTGTTGCAAACCAGGTGGCAAATCTGCAGCAGCCTGCCATGCGACAGTACCATCTGCTGCTAGCGCTGAGACATCTGCTGCTGCTGCTAAAGTAGCTGCAATGGATCAAACCATTGAAACAAGGACAGATCCAATCACTGGCACTGTATCTTATGTAAGAAAAGAAACTGCTGTAGCTGATGGCTCAGTGTCTTTTGTAAGCCTGAACTTTGATCCGGTTACAAATTCATTTGTAAATGTTTCTCCTGCTATGACAGAAGAAGGCCATAATTGTGCAACAAAAGCTACTTCTGCAAGTGGTAAAGCCTGCACTGCTAAAGGAACGGCTGCCGGAAAATCATGCTGTGCAGGTAAAACTGCAACTGCTGCTACTCCAAAGCCTGAGAAAATCAAGAGTTAATTCGAAAGTTGATTGAGATATTGAAGCCGGTAGAGATGCCGGCTTTTTTTTTCACAAAAGGTTAATTGTGAAGTCATTAACTCAGGCTTTCTGCTTTGTAGGTGCAGCCAATTGTGTTAACCCAAATGACTTCGTATCTTTGTTCCACATCGCCTTCCTCATGGAAGTGCAAATCAGGCAGTGATCAGGTATGACTCAACATTCAACCAACCTCAAGCCACAGTGGGTCGATAACATAATGGAAACTGTGGGCAATACGCCTATGGTCAAACTCCATGGCTTATCGCAGTTATCAGGGTGCCTGGTTCTTGCTAAACTTGAATCATTTAATCCCGGATTAAGTGCTAAAGACAGGATAGGCTATGCTGTCATCGAAGCTGCCGAAAAAGACGGACTTATTAAACCCGGTGGCACGATCATAGAATCTACTTCAGGAAATACGGGTTATTCCATCGCCATGGCTTGTATTGTCAGAGGCTATAAATGCATCCTGACTACTACTGATAAAAGTGCAGAAGAAAAAATCACAACCTTAAGAGCTCTCGGGGCTGAAGTGATCGTATGTCCAAATCACGTTCCTTCAGACGACCCTCAATCCTACTATAGCCAGGCTGAACGATTAGCAGAAGAAATTCCAAATTCATTCTACGTCAATCAATACTACAATGAGGCCAACCTTGAAGCTCACTATAGGAGCACTGGACCTGAACTGTGGAATCAAACGGGTGGATTGATCACTCATTTTATGGCTACCTGCGGAACCGGCGGAACTATATCAGGTTCGGGCCGCTATCTTAAAGAACAAAATCCAAACATCAAAGTCATTGCGGTGGATGCTGAAGGATCTGTGCTGACCAAATATCATCAGACAGGAGAGCTTGATAAAAGTGAAATCCATTCGTATCAGCTTGAAGGTGTTGGAAAAAATATAATCCCCTCGAATGTTGAGTTTGATATCATTGACAAATTTATCAAAGTCGATGACCGTAGCAGTGCTTTCAGGGCAAGACAATTGACCAAGAGTGAAGCGATATTCGCAGGTTATAGCAGCGGTGCTGTAGTAGAAGCATTTATGCGGATGCGAAGGGAATTTAAACCTAGTGATGTTGTCGTATTGCTGTTTGCAGATCACGGGAGTAAATATCTCAGCAAGATTTATAATAATGGCTGGATGCAGAAACAGGGCTTCATCAGGAAGATCGCTGATTATGCACCGAGCTACCAGATACAACGCAGATTAGAACGAGTATTTAATAAATACATTAAGAACTATGGAAATATTTGAGCGAATCCGCAAACAACGCGGACCATTAGGACAATATGCTTCAAGAGGAGAAGGATATTATATGTTTCCGGAATTGAAAGGTGAGATCGGATCACGTATGGATTTTCACGGAAAGGAAGTTGTGGTGTGGAGCATCAATAATTATCTCGGGCTGGCTAATCATCCTGAAGTAAGAAAAACAGATGCAGAAGCCGCTAAAAAATGGGGCCTTGCTTACCCGATGGGAGCACGCCTCATGACAGGTGAAACATCACTACACAAAGAACTAGAGAGAAAACTAGCAGCATATGTTTACAAAGAAGCCGCTGCAGTTGTTAATTACGGTTATCCGGGAGTTGTTTCAGCTATTGATGCCCTTTTGTCAAGACGTGATGCTGTCGTATATGATGCAGAAAGTCATGGCTGTATTGTGGATGGTACACGATTACACATGGGGGAGCGATTTTCCTACAAGCACAACGATATAGAAAGTGTTGAACAAAATCTGGAAAGGGCCACAAAGTGGGTAAATGAAAAAGGCGGAGGAATTCTAGTGGTGACAGAAGGTGTATTTGGGATGCGTGGAAATCAGGGAATCCTCAAGGAAATAGTCGAGCTGAAGAAGAAATATAATTTCAGATTTTTTGTTGACGATGCTCATGGTTTTGGCACATTAGGTGAAGGTGGACGTGGAGCCGGAGTTGAACAAGGTGTGCAGGATGGAATAGATGTGTATTTTTCTACGTTCGCCAAATCATTTGCCTCTACAGGAGGATTTCTGGCGGGTGATGCTGATATCATTCAATTCCTTCAATATGCTATGAGATCACAGATCCACGCGAAGAGCCTGCCCATGCCTATTGTAGAAGGCAATCTTAAACGTCTTGAACTGATGCAAAATCATCCTGAGTATAAAGACAAGCTCTGGCATATCGCAACTACCCTTCAAAGCGGCTTGAGATCGAGAGGATTTGATATTGGAGAAACAAACACTGTCGTCACTCCGGTTTATCTACATTGTACGCCATTCGAAGCCACTCAACTCGTTCATGATATGCGCGAGTCTTATGGTGTGTTCACCTCTATGATCATATACCCTGTGATTCCTAAAGGAATGGTGCTTCTGCGAATGATACCTACGGCATCACATACAGATGCCGATGTCATACAAACGTTAGATGCTTTTTCTGCTGTCGCTGAAAAACTGAAAGCCGGAGCTTACCAGGATAAGATCCTGAATCCGGTATTGGGATAAAACGAAAAGTGAAAAACGAAAAACGAAAAACTAACAAATTCCTTTTTCGTTTTTCATTTATCGTTTATCGTTTTTTGATCGATAAATCCGTCTTCTGTAAGTGCATCTAAAATTCCTGAGTCGAGATTAAATTTTGGATTGAAGCCAAGTTCGGTTTTCAATTTATTATTGTCTACTCGCCAGTTTCGGGATGTAATTTCTTTGATCTTAAACGGACTGACATGAAGCGGCTTCTTCCGGATTCGGGCCAGGAGCAATCTCACATGTGCTACTGCAAGCAGGAGACTTTTAGGTAATCTCACCACCCTAGTCTTAACTCCCAGGTGCTTGGACATGTATTCGTTTACTTGCGAGGGTTTGTAATCATTACCGTCAGATACCACATAGATCTGGTGATGTACATCCTTATCTATGGCATCCCATAACGCCCTCGACAGGTCTTTTACATGAACGAAACTGACCAGCTGACCGCCTGGACCTACACTGACTGCAATTCCCTTTTTTACAAGCTTAACAATCTGGTGTATAAATTTTGTATCCCTCGGACCATATACTGAAGTAGGCCTGAATATCACCCAATCGAGACCAGGAATGGCCATGATTATTTTCTCCGCTTCAAATTTGCTGATGCCGTATGGAGTGAATGGCTTTGGAATAGTTGCTTCATTTATCGGCACCATGGTCACCGGATCGCCTGGTCCTAATGCCTGAAGGCTGCTGATAAAAATAAATTTTTTAAACGCCGGCTGCGTTCTCATTAACTCTTTGATGAAGAATGCGGTAAATTCTACATTGCCTTCATGAAATTCCTCTATTCTTTCCGGCCTTGTTACGCCTGCGCAGTGAATCACACATTCGAATCCACCGGTATCTTCAGCCAGCTTGACCAGCCTGTCAGTGAGTTGTTGTCTTTCTGAAAATTCGAGAAAAAAACCTTTTGTGTCCTTGAAGAGTAATAATTCCTCTTTATTATTTCTAAAGCTCCCATAAACATCATGTCCCCTGCGGAGTCCTTCTTCCTGTAAATGTCTTCCTATAAAACCTGCGGCTCCTGTCACTAATACTCTCTTTTTTTCCATAGGGGGGCAAAGATAAAGAAAAGGCAGGGGGCAGGCAGCAGAGAGCAGAGAGCGAAGAGCAGGGAGCAGGGAGAAAGTAAAAATTTCCTTACAGTTCACATCCCTTTTCTGAATAGAGTTATTATTGATCCATCATTTGATTTCTTCATCAGGTCACCATCTGCACCAATTTCATAATATTTGGAAGTCTGGAAATCTTTGTATTGAAACCGATTTGGATATTTTTCATCAAATACCACTTCTCTGAATTCCTGTCCAATCAGAACGGGCCCAAAATAATATTTACCATTTTCAAGCCTTTACAAAACCCAGGCAGCTATTCTCCCACTTTTACCACAAAGAGCCGGATCAGGAAATCCATATTTATTTACGTAAAAACTTGTCAAAATAAGGTTTCGTTCGTTGATTGAATCAGTAAGCTGTTGGTTTTGTTTGTTCTGATCCAGCTCATAAATATTTTCCCAGAAACGTGTATGCCTTTCTTTTGAGTCTGAAAGATTTTCAATTAATAGCTTTAACCGGACTGTATCATGCGTTTGTCCAAATATTTTATTTGAAAAAAGAAAAACAAATAATATGCTGAGCAGACCTTTCATAATTACCACAGGTAAGTCACAAAAAGAATGATAATGAACAACATGAGGAACATGAATGAATGCAAGCCAAGGAGAAGGATATATCGTGGGATAAGATATCTCCACCGATCATGATAAAAACGTTTCATCGCTAACATCAGGTAAATAAAAAGGTATAGCATCAAAGCGCCATTAATATAGAAGGCAATATTCATTAATAATTTATTTCCAGCAGGAATATTTTGAATTAATAAAAAAGCTGCCAGAACGACAAACATGTATGCAAAAAAATAAATCGAAAAAATAAAATGTTCCACATAGTTGCGCCGTTTCCGGAAATATAGAAGCTTTAGGAAAAAGGCAAAAAAAGGCATGCTCAGAAATAATAACTGAGGCAGCTTATGTAATACTACCCCCATAAAATCCAGGAATACGCTATTCTGATCACCTTCGTGTTTTTTATCCCACTCTTCTTTTCGCTGATCAGCTCTTTTTTCCAGCCAATTACTCAACCATCCGCTCTCTGTCGAATCAGCAAAAGAAGGAATTGATAAATTGAATTCGGCATTACCGCTGCTCGTGTCGACATCTGCCGGATTGTTACTTTCCATTCTTTCCTTTACACCGTTTCTAAGCAAATCGATGTATGCCGTATCAGGTGAACCTGCAATAAATTCTTTCTCTTGTTCCAGATTATACAAGCGTTTTTGGTAGTTAAACTTTGGATCTGTTTTCGATCGCCAATTTTCCACATTGATAAAATAGAAGAAAAGAAGAAAAAATACAGTGGAGGCGAACACATAAAAACGAAGCGGTTCCAGGTTACTTCTTCTTTTTCCTTCCATGTATTCCACAGCCACCTGGCCAGGTTTCAATAGAAGTATTTTCAATGTGTGCCAGAATTTCCCGTCATAGTGGAACAAGTCCTGGATATAATGAATGATCAGATGAAATGCGGAGTCTTGTATCTGCAGGTTCTCCTGGCCACAATGCGGACAGTACCTGTCTTCGACCGTTTGGCCGCAGTTCAGGCAATTTTTTTCTTCACGCAGTTTTTTATGGCTCATTAAAAAGTGAAAGACAGTAAGACAGCAAGATAGTAAGACCTTAAGAGACTGAGGGAGCAGAGAATTATAAACCATTTCATCTCTTACCTTTGGCTTCCATGAATGAAGACGTAAGCACATTTCAATATCATATTAAGAAAGGCATCCCTGCAGAGCTTCCTGAATTTCACGGACGTGAAGATTCTATCCAGCATGCTCCCGTAAGGAACATCCAGGATATCACCCCGGAGGAAAAAAGATTAGCCTTGAAAAATGCGCTTAGATATTTTCCTGAACACCAACATGAAATTCTCGCATCGGAATTTGCTTTAGAACTTGAAGTCTATGGACGGATATATATGTACAGGTATCGGCCTGAGTACGCCATGTTTTCACGCCCTCTTGACCATTATCCTGCAAAAATCCGGCAGGCAGCTGCCATCATGCTGATGATTCAAAATAATCTCGATCCTTTGGTTGCGAAATATCCACATGAATTGATCACTTATGGAGGAAATGGTGCTGTTTTTCAAAACTGGGCACAGTACCTCCTGACCATGCGATACCTGAGCGAGATGACAGAAGATCAAACCCTCATTTTATACTCAGGTCATCCACTGGGATTATTTCCATCTCATTCCAATGCGCCACGAGTCGTGATCACGAATGGAATGATGGTTCCGAATTATAGTTCGAAAAATGACTGGAATAAATTCAATGCACTCGGGGTGACGCAATATGGACAGATGACTGCAGGATCGTTTATGTATATCGGACCCCAGGGAATCGTACACGGCACGACGATCACATTGTTCAATGCGGGCAGGTTGAAAGAATTAGGCGATGACCTTCGTGGAAAAGCCTTTATCACTTCAGGACTTGGTGGCATGTCCGGTGCACAGGCAAGAGCTATGCTCATCACAGGAGCTACGGGTATTATAGCAGAGGTAGACGGAGATGCCATCCGGCAGCGACTGGCTGATCATTATATCCGCGAAGAAGATTTATTTGAGGATGTAAATGAATTGCTTCAGCAATTTGTAAAATCGAAAACGTCAGGTGAAGCAAGATGCTTTGTGTATCATGGCAACATTGTGGATCTATGGGAAGCTGTTGTTGCAAAATTTATTCACATTGAATTGGGTTCAGATCAGACCTCATGCCATAACATTGACCAGATGGGTTATTGTCCTGCAGGTTATTCTTTTGAAGATGCTAAAAAACTTTTGCAGGATGACAAAACTGCATTTGAAGAGGCGATTAAAAATTCATTGCATCGCCATATTCATGCGATCAATATTCTATCAGCTAGAGGAATGTATTTCTGGGACTATGGGAATGCATTTCTTTACGAAGCTGCCAGGGCAGGTGCTGATGTGATGGACGAAAGCAAGCCATCCGGATTTAAATATCCTTCTTATGTGGAAGATATCATGGGGCCGCTTTGTTTTGATTATGGTTTTGGACCATTCCGCTGGGTATGCACATCAGGTCAGCCGGAGGACCTTGAAACGACCGATTTGATTGCTGCTGAAACGATACGCGATCTCCTGGTAGATTGTGCAGAGGAAGTAAAAAGTCAATGGCATGACAATCTGAAATGGATAGAAAAAGCAAAAACAGATATCCCAGCTGTTGGCAGCAAATCCAGGATTCTCTATGCCGATGCGGATGGAAGAATAGAAATCGCCGGAAGGTTTAATAAGGCTATAAAAGATGGTGTTATCAAAGGTCCGGTTGTTTTGGGAAGAGATCATCATGATGTCAGCGGAACTGATTCACCCTGGCGAGAGACATCCAATATTTATGACGGATCAAAATATACCGCTGATATGGCCATTCAGAATGTGATCGGCGATGCCATGAGAGGAGCTACATGGGTGAGCATCCACAATGGAGGCGGCACAGGATGGGGAGAAGCTATCAATGGCGGATTTGGCATGGTGCTCGACGGAAGTGAAGCCAGTGACCTTGCGCTGAAGTCAATGTTATTCTGGGATGTAAACAATGGAATTGCCAGACGGGCGTGGGCAAGGAATCCAAATGCGATGTCGACCGCTGTTGAAGCGATGAAAAAAGAAGAGAAACTGGATATAACCATGCCCAACGTGGCTGATGAAGAATTGATAAAAAAATACTTCACTTAACTTTTTTTCCAATGGTAAATTGCTTTCTATTCCTATCATGTAGATTTAACTTATAATGACAAAAAACACACTGGCGCTTCTTATTTTATTTACAGTATTACTGTTCAGTATTATAATGCATCTGAGAATTTTTACGCTTCCGATCCAGGGTAAGGATACTTGGAGACAGAGCAAAACCGGATGGACCATTCGCAATTTCGTTCGTCATGATGCAAATATTTTCAATCCACGACAAGGTTATTTAACCGATGAAGGCAATATCGAACGATATGAATTCCCCATAATGCAGTGGTCTATTGCCATGATTGAGAAAGTAACCGGTGAGCACATTTTGATATTGCGACTTTGTGTATACCTCATCAGCCTGTTAACTCTTTTAGCTGTTTACAAACTAGCTTTCCTCCTTTCTGAAGACCAGGTAACATCTGCAATAGCCGTTTTCATGTTTGTGTTTTTTCCGACATTCTTTTACAATGCAACCAGTATTATGCCGGATAATATTGCCCTTTGCTTTGGAATGTTTTATGTGCTCTTTTTTTTCCGGTATCTCAAATCCGGAATGCAAAGAGATCTTATCTACGCGGGCATATTCATTGCTCTAGCCGGATTAGCTAAGCTGCCATTTATTTTGTTGGGTGCACTGGCACTCGTCCGGTTTGTCGAAATATTGTTTAACCGTCAACCTAATCGATGGAGGGACCTGACGAGGTTTACTATGGTTAATATCCTGGCGCTTCTTCCTCCCCTGATTTGGTATGCTATCGTGATCCCGGATTGGCGTGGCAATAATATAGCTGCAGGTTTTACAAAAGACTTTGTGGGCTGGCCTTTATTTTTAAGTTTTTTACAAGATCAGATCTTCAAAAATTTTTCAACAGAAATTCTGAATCCTCCTTCGTTGGTTATTTTCTTCATTGGCGTTTACTATTGCATCAGGGATAGACTTTTCTTTTTTGTTAAACCGGTGTATTTCTATATTCCGCTCCTCGTACTTTTTATGTATTTTTTTTACGTATTGAATGTGATTCGTGAAGGCCATGATTATTACCTCCTGCCTTTCTATCCTGTTTTCGTGTTACCTGTTATTTTAGCTCTACATAAAATTCGCCATTGGAAGAATCCGGCAAAGATTTTTATTGCCATCCTTATCCTTGCCATGCCTGTTGTATGCTGGTTAAGAGTTAAAAATTACTGGGATATTAAATTTGCTTATTTCAATCATGACTTTTTCAATTGCCGTGACCAATTGAATACTATAGGCACCCGGGACGATAAAGTCATTGTCATAAATGATCAGTCGTTTGCGATATTCCTCTATATCCTGGATAAGCAAGGGTATGTATTTTGGAATGATAATCTTCCGGTAGGGTGGATCAGGGATATCATCAAACGCCATGGCACCACATACTTATTTTCAGATTCAAGGATCATTGAAAACCAGGAAAGGTTTAACGAATGTATTTCAGAAATGGTTTTAGAGTGTGGCACCATCAGGGTTTTCAGGCTAAAAAAACCCGATGAGATACATGATTAAATAGTTGGAACCCATTTAAGATAAATGGTTATTATTTTATAATGGTCACATCACCTTTTCTTACTCTTTTTGTTCCGTCAGCCATGGTAAATCTTATGAGATATACGTATGTGCCGGGATGGGCAGGTCCGACTGGTGTAGATCCATCCCACAATATTAACCTGCCTTCATTGGATAGGTTCGTTTTTTCACTTATTATATTACCCCACCTGTCAAAAATAATTGCAAGGTCAATAGATGTAATATTGAAAGGATTTGAAGAAATTTCAAAAAAATCATTGATCTGATCATTGTTGGGAGAAAAAATATTCGGGATAAATAATACAAGATCACGATCAACGCGGATCGTAACTGAATCCATATCGGTACAACCTCCTTCAGTTTCTGCTGTGATCACATATGTCTGCTCATCAAATAGCCTGGCCAAAGGTGACAGGCAATGGGGACAATCCAATCCTGCAGGTGGATTCCATGTTGCTATCCATACGGGCAGGTTAGATTTTGTCTCCAATAAAATGGAGTTACCAATGACGATGGTGGTATCCTGTATGGTTTGAATATTCAACGGAGGACCATCAGGAACGATTATTTCCTCTTTATCATAGCATCCGTTTTCATCCAATATCCATGCGGTATATGAACCTGCTTTTAAAATATAGGAAGTGGAGGGTGCCGGTATGATACTGTCATTGATCCGGAATGTAAAAGGAGGCCGGGCACCTGAAACCGATAGCACTGAAATAGAACCATCATCAGCGGCTTCGCATGATGGAGGCATAACAATAAAATCTGCAATGATAGGAGGATCAGGTACGACCAGCAGATCAAGGGTCACTATGCTGTCACAACCATCAGATGCGGTGAGATGTTGCTCGTAAATCCCGGTTTGTCCATACGCTATCCCTCCAAAATCAAAGGTCTGTCCTTCACAAACGGTTTTTTCAATCAAAACTTCAACAGGAACGTATTCCACCCTGATGGAATCCGAAACGATCCTGCATTTCGAATTTGTGAGATTTGAAATTGTAGAACCGTATAAGTACCTGTAATAATAAATTCCTCCTGAAGCCAAATTGATCTGATATATGGTATCCGTTGCGGACACGATGTCCTCCCATACCATTCCGGTATCTATCCTGCTTTGCCATTGTATCGCACCTGTGTCAGCACTGATCATCGCAGTAAGAACAGGTAATAAAGAATTCTCACAAATTTTTCCTTGTGCTAAAACTGAAATGGAAGACACTGGGCCACAGGCACGAAAGCTAATGTTGTCAATCGCAAGATCATTTCCCTGGCTACCGGGTGAATTGTTACGTAGCGTTAACTTCAAAGAATACTGACCTGGTCGGGATGTAAATGTAAAACCATGTGTATGCCATTTTTCATCCTGCGTAATTGCGCCTGTGTTATACAATACCACGTCATCAATTAAGAAACTGACATCCGGTAAAATGTGTCCCGGGGTTCCGATAGAAATAAGATTGATGATGTCAGCCGAAAATTCGTACAATGTATTTTCACAAACATTGTCAATGGATTGCTCATAAAATATTCCTGGCGTAGTAGTGGCATTTATCACCATCATATATCCGTTTGGATCAGGACTATTATCCCCGATACGGATCCATGTGGGAAATGACATGGGCCATTTAGTCATATCATTGGTCAGCGTATACTCACCATTAGCAGGTGGGACATGGGTTGTATAGATGAATCCGGGAGCCAGGTTAGGATTTGATGGAAATACAATCGCAATCCCGCTGCCGAAATCTCCTGAACTAAAAATATTCTCCCCCAGGCTGCCCGTACAAAGGGATGTCTGTGCGGATATACGCTGACAGAGCAGGAATATGCTCAAGAAGCTGATTAAAAATGTTGATATTCTGTTTTGCTGTACTCCCCTCATATCTTATAAAATAGGTAAGCATTCAAAAAAAAGGATTTGTTGCCTTCAAAGACAGCTGATCCAGATCCATACCTTCTGAAACAAAAGAAAAATGAAAATGATCTTTAAATATGAACTGGTGATCATGCGATCAATTCCTGAGATCACCAGATTATCCGGTGACTGGCAGGTTCAATCCTCATGGAAATGACTGGAAATAATCCAAAAGTCCATGATCTAATGTGAGTATAATGTCCGATTTAAGGTTGAGGTGATCAGTATTCGGTGATCAGTGATCAGTATTCAGTATTCTATGCAGATTGAAAATTTTAAGTGGAAACACCCATTTGCCTGTTAAATATTATTTATTTGCCTGAATAGGTGTTAGGGATTTTTTTAAGATTGGAATTTTAATAATTATCGTTTTATATTAATATTTCCTTCTCCTTCATTTCACAACTGTTACATCCCCTTTAGCATTGCGCCTGGTACCATCGGCCATTGTGAACTTTATCAAATAAACGTACACTCCCGGATTTACAGATCCGACAGGTGTGTTACCATCCCACAATTTTATATTGCCTTCGTTGTATAGATTGGCTTTCTCACTCATGATCCCGCCCCAACGATCGAAAATGATCACGAGATCGATGGAAGTAACATTCAATGGATCTGAGGTGATTTCAAAGAAATCATTTATCCCGTCATGATCAGGCGAAAATACATTTGGAATATACAATACCGGATCCCTGTCCACCCTGATCGTAACCGAATCAACATCTTCACACCCTGACGCCGTCTGCGCAGTGATCACATAAGTCATTTCTTCGAAAGGTGATGCGAGCGTGGAAAGACAATTACTGCACAACAAGCCTTCAGGAGGATTCCATGTGGATAACCAGACCGGAAGATTTGAGGTGGTATTTAACAGTACAGAGTGGCCCAGAATGATAGTAGTGTCTTCGATCGTATGAATATCCATCGGAGGACCATCCGGAACAATAATTTCTGCATTGTCATAACAACCGTATTCATCAAGGATCCAGGCTGTATAGGTTCCTGCTGAGAGCATGATGGAAGTGGATGGAGCTGGAACAATACTATCGTTGATCCTGAAAATAAATGGAGGCCGTGTACCTGAGACGGACAGTAGAGATATAGATCCGTCATCTGCACCTTCGCACGAAGTAGGTGTAAAGGTAAATTCAGCTACGATCGGAGGATCAGGCACAATCATAAGATCCAGCGTCACCAGGCTATCACAACCATTTGAAGCAATCAGGTGATCCTGGTAAATACCTGTCGTACCATATTCTATGCCGCCAAGATTGAAAGTCAATCCTTCGCAAATCGTTTTTTCAATCAAAAATTCTACCGGTACGATCTCAACCCGAATGGTGTCTGATACGATCCGGCAATTTGAATTTGTCAGATTTGAAAGACTTGTGCTATACAGGTATCTGAAATAATAAACACCTGCACTCAATATGTTGATCTGATAAGTTTTGTCAACTGCACTAATAATATTTGTCCAGGTCAAACCTGTATCAATGCTTGTCTGCCATTGCAGTGCCCCGGTGTCAGCATCGATATGTGCAGTCAGGATTGGAAACAAAGAGTTCTCACAAATTCTTCCTTCTGGTGAAATTGAAATAGAGGATGGGGGGCCACACGCACGGAAACTAATATTATCAATAGCAAGGTCATTCCCGGTTCCTCCGGGTGCATTATTTCGCAGTGTCAATTTTATGGAATTCTGACCCGGACCTGAAGTAAAGGTGAACCCATAGGTATGCCATTTTTCATCCTGTGGAATTTGCCCGGTTGAGTAAACTTCTGTATTGTTGATCAGAAAACTCACATTCGGAAAAATATGTCCTGGTGTTCCGGTTTCGATGAGGTTAATGATATCTGCTGAAAATTCATACAGGGTATTGTCACATAGATTGTCGATGATCTTATCGTAGAAAATCCCAGGTGAAAAGCTGGCATTTACAACCATCATATATCCTTTTGGATCTGGACTATTGTCACCTATGCGGATCCATGTTGGAAATGAAGAATTCCATTTGGCCATATCATTTGTCAGTGTATACTCTCCGTCATCCGGCGGCATCTGCTGAGTGTAAATAAATCCGGGTGCAAGACCAGGATCATTTGGAAATACAACAGCTGCCCCAGTCCCGAAATCTCCGGATGTAAAAATATTTGTACCCAGATTGCCGGAACAAAGCGTAGCCTGAGCATAAAAATTCCCCTGGCTTATGAGCAGAATGCTCAATTGCCAAAAAATCATTGCTTTTAATCGCCGTCTCACAGATCCGCTCATACACTGCAAAATAGGAAAGATAAAAATGTAGATTTGATGCCGGCTAAGATAAGTCGCGGGAAACGACGAAAAGCAGCATTGCATTTCTTATTAATCACTTTATGAAATTAAAATACAAATTCGAAATCAGCATAAACAGGCCCATGGATGAAGTCATCAGATTGTTCAGCAGCAGGGATCTGTTATTTAAATGGCAAAAAGGATTAATAAGCAGCGAACCCGTTTCTACTCCTGAAGGCAAACAACAATATCTGCTTAGCTTTAAGCTAGGCCGTCGTAAAATGAAAATGACCGAGACTATTCTGAAAAACAAATTACCCGAACAGTATGACGTGCACTATGCCTTGAAAGGAGCTCAACACACATCACAAAACAAATTCTTTTCCACAAATGCCAACCAGACGAAATGGATTTCAGAAGTAGAATACAGCTTTACAGGATTGATGAATATACTGGCGCGCTTTATGAAAGAAGAGTTTGAAAAACAATCCTGGTGGTATATGCAAAGCTTTAAAGCCTTTGCAGAAAAATCCGAACGGTCATAAATTATACAGGTTAATGCAAGGTATTTTTAAGATTTTTTATGCATCCATTTACCTCACGCTCAAGTCTCGTTATCAAGTCATTACGCCGATTAACGTATGGTTAACAGGGAAACGAACGACAAGGCTTTCGCTACCTGAATAATGTCCTTACTTTTGAATTGATAATTCGATCAAAAACAAATTCAATCACATTCCTGACATGAAACAAACTCTTGGAATACTTGCCATCGTACTTATGGCTTCTTTTAGGTTGGCAGCACAAGCTACACCAACTGAAGGTCAACCTGCAGCTGCACCATCAGGTGCTGTAATGAAACTCGACTCTGACACGGTTGATTATGGAACAATTGATCAGGGTAGTGACCCTCTTCGTCTTGCTAAATTTACTAACACAGGTACTGAGCCTCTGATCATATCAGGTGCAAGAGGTAGCTGCGGATGCACAGTGCCTAACTGGCCAAAAGATCCGATCATGCCAGGTGAAACTTCTCAAATCGAGATTCGCTATGACACAAAGAGAGTAGGTGGTATCAATAAAACAGTTACCGTTACTTCTAATGATCCTGTTGGACCAATCGTAATCAAAGTGATTGGAAACATCAATGCAGTAGCCACTGAAGAAGGAACTCCTGAAAAGGAAACAATCTTCAAAAAACCTAACTAATCCATACCGATAGATCTATTGGTTTAGATTTAAAAAAAAATCCCGGATGTCGATGACATTCGGGATTTTTTTTTGAACCATTCGTTTACCTTGTGGAAAAAAATTTCATGCTCATCCTTTTATCGCCTTCCAAAAATCTTCATAATAAACCAAAAGAAGCACATCACTATAGCCTTCCCAGATTCCCGGAAGAGACTGCACATCTGATTGATGTATTGAGAAAGCAGACACCCAGGTCTCTTCAGAAATTGATGGACATCAATGATAACCTCGCGAAATTAAATGTGGAACGTTACCATGCATTTACATGGCCACATACTCCTGAAAATGCAACGACTGCGATGTATACTTTCAGGGGAGAAGTTTATCTCGGACTTGAAGCAAACACATTTACTCCGGCAGAAGCAGATGAAGCCAATAAGCGAATCAGGATACTATCTGGTCTTTATGGAATGTTACGCCCCCTGGATCTCATCCAACCATATAGATTAGAAATGGGCATTGAATTGAAGGTGGGGAAAGCTAAAAGCATCTACCAGTTCTGGGGAAAGAAGCTAACAGAACTTTTGAATGAAGACATCATATCCACCAAATCAAAAGAAGTGATCAACCTTGCATCCCAGGAATATAGCGCGGCGATTCAAACTGAAGATGTGAAAGTACCAGTCATTGATATTCAGTTTCTTGAAGACCGTAACGGAAAGCTTCAGTTTTTATCTTACAATGCCAAGAGGTCCCGTGGCTGGATGAGTCGATATATTGTGGATCGGAAGATTAAAAGCAGCAAGGAACTGAAGGGATTTGATTCGCAGGGATATGGATTCAGGCAGGATCTGTCCGATGCTAAAAAGATGGTGTTTGTCCGTTAAAATTGTTTAGCTTTTACCCATGAAAAGAGTCCTCCTCCCTGCCCTACTATTTGTGATCTGGATCACTTTTCTAAGCCTGGATATTCCTGTCGGAGAAAATTTTCTTCCCTCTGTCGGACGATTCTTCAGCCCTTTCGAAGGGATCTGGCATAGTACGCATCCCTCTTACGAATCATTTACATTCAAAGGACATACAAAGCAACCTGTCAAAATTTTATTTGACGAACGTGATGTGCCTCATATTTATGCTCAATCTATTGAAGATGCCGTCTATGCACAGGGATACCTCCATGCGGCCAACAGGATTTTTGCAATGGACATCACTACAAGGGCTGCTGCCGGACGATTGTCAGAGATACTAGGAACAAGAACACTTGCTTATGATCAAAAACAAAGAGAAAGAGGATATGAATGGTCTGCAATAGAAAAAGCAACCAACTGGGAAAAGTATGAAGGTAATAAAGCATTAATCGATGCCTATGTCAACGGTGTGAATGCATACATCCAATCCCTTGATTATGCAGACTGGCCCATTGAGTATAAAATTTTATCTCACGGACCAGTCCGATGGACTTCTCTTCACTCCGCTCTCACATTTACCAGCATGGCCATTGCACTTTGTCTCGGTGAATCTGATGTAGATTATTCAAATGCAAAAGCAAAACTCTCACCTGAGGATTTTAATTTGTTGTATGAAGGATACAATCCGAAAGAGAGTCCTGTCATTCCTTCTGAAAAAATATGGGATTTCAAATCCGTCAATACTTCACTTCCTCCTGCGGGTAAAGTAGAAAAAGGTACGATGGGTCATGCTGATGATGATCTTCATTACAATTTGAATGGCAGTAACAATTGGGCTGTTTCGGGACAAAAAACCGCCAGTGGTTTTCCAATACTTGCAAATGATCCACACCTGGGCCTTACTCTTCCTAATATATGGTATGAAGTTGAAATCCATACACCGGAAATTTCTGTACATGGAGTTTCACTTCCAGGCCTGCCCTATGTTGTTCTTGGCTTTACAGATTCTATTGCATGGGGTTCGACCAATTCAGGACAGGATGTATTAGACTGGTATGCCATCACCTGGCAGGATAGTAGCCGGCATCAATATCTGCTTGATGGAAAATATGAAGCTGCAACGCTTCGCCCGGAAGAAATAAAAATTCGCGGTGGGGAATCTGTTGTTGATACTATCCGGTATACACGATGGGGACCGGTCACAGATGAAGGTGATCACAAGGACATGGCGATGAAATGGATCGGACATCAGCGTTCTGACGCAAATGACATTGCCTACCTTCAAAAAATCAATAAATCAAAAAACCTCAGTGACTATCGCGATGCTATTGCAGCTTATCAATATCCGGCACAAAACAAAGTCTTTGCTTCAACCGAAGGAGATATTGCTATCAGTGTTGCGGGCACCATGCCTGTCAGACATGAAGGACTTGGATTGTATGTAACCAAAGGTGATAGCAGTAAAAATGACTGGATGGGTTATATTCCTTTCCAGGAAGCACCTTTTATCATCAATCCGAAACGGGGATTTGTAAGTTCTGCTAATCAGATCCCGGTTGATACCACATATCCTTATCCGATGCTCGGTGCAAGATATTTTGAAGACTACAGGGGAAGAGAAGTGAACATGAACCTCGATACATTACACCAAATCACGGTGGAAGATATGGAGGCATTGCAACAAAATAATTACAACCTGATGGCTGCAGAAATTTTGCCGTTAATGCTTGGTGCTTTGAAAAAAGGAAATTGTCTTAACGCAGAAGAGTTAGCATTTGCAGATCGATTGTCAGTCTGGAATTATCAACAGCACAGAGATAGCCTGACACCTGTGTATTATGAAATGTGGTTAGAAGCATTTGAAAAGCTGACATTTGATGAACTGGATACATTGCATGTCATGTATCCTGAAGACTGGAAATTTGTTGAGCTCGTGGCAGAAGGTGATCAGCATCGTTTTTTTGATATCATTTCTACCCCACAGAAAAAAGAGACATTGAATGACATAGCCTGCATATCATTTACGACGATGTTCAGGAAATACAGTGCATTAGAACCGGCTAAAAAGAAAAACTGGGGTGCTTACAAATCATCTGAAATCCCCCACCTGGCCAGATTTGCTCCTTTTGGAACCGGATTTATTTCAACTTCCGGCGGAAGACATATCATCAATGCGATGAACAAATCACATGGGCCATCGTGGAGAATGATTGTCGAACTCTCGTCACCTCCTAAGGCTTTTGTCAATTACCCCGGCGGTCAGTCCGGCAATCCTGCAAGCCCGCATTACAGGGATTTCCTGGAACATTATTTTGACGGGAAATACTATGAAGTGTCCATGAAAAAAGATCCGGAAAACTGGACACCTGCAAGACAAATCAATATATCCCCGCTATGAAAATAAAATCCTTTTTGTCATTTCTTTTGATGGTTGCGGGTATTACAGGACTTGGCTTCTTTGCTCCATGGTGGGCAGCTGCAGTCTGGGTAATTATCATTGCGGGTATAATGAGGCTGAAAAGAAATCAGGGAATGTTTACAGGTATGCTAGCCATTGCATTAGTCTGGATCCTTATGGCGAGATTTATGAGTCTTCATGACAGTGGAGAGATAATATCGAAAACAGGGATGTTACTGGGTGGCTTATCACATCAGTTAATGTTCATTGCGACGCTGGTCATAGCCATGATCACAGGCTTTTTATCCGGCTGGCTTGGAAGTGCAATAGGATTTTTAGTACGTCCTGAAAGGAGTGAAAAGGAATAGTAGGCAAAATATTTCGACAAACTGAAATTTTTAGATCCTATATTCTGTTTGATGATTCATTCCGCAAAATGTATCGAAACAAAAACTAAAATCATCAAACATTCTTATTCATACCAATGAGCGAAAAGAAAAGATCAAAGGAAACCGATAGTCCAGAACTTCAAGCGCAAAAGCGTGTAAATAAGATCAGGAAATTTTACAAAGATCTTGCAAGCTGGGCCGGTACGAGTGTTTTCCTTGTCGCTTTAGATCTATTTCTTAGTCATGGCATAACATGGTCAAAATTTCCTGTGTTTTTCTGGGGTATTTTTATAGCTGCCGAGTTTTTTGAAATCCTTCGTCTTCAGTACATGGATAAAAATTGGGAGGAAAAGATGGTTAAAAAGCATATGGGCAAACAAGCTTTGCCGGATCCTGAAGAAACTAAATCAGAAGATCATAGCGAAGAACTCCTTCGTAATCCGGATCAGCCAGAAATGGAAAAAGCTGATCTCTCCTCTCTCAGAAAATTAAAAAAGCCCTGGCGGGATGAGGACCTGGTGTAAGACAATAGGCAATTAGCAATAGGCAATTGGCAATATGCAATTAGCAAGAGGCAATTAGCAAGAGGCAATTGGCAATTGGCAATTGGCAATTAGCAATATGCAATTAGCAAGAGGCAATGAGCAATATGCATTTAGCAATATGCAATTAGCAATTAGCAATTAGCAAGAGGCAATTAGCAAGAGGCAATTGGCAATTAGCAATATGCAATAAGCAATAAGCAATAAGCAATAAGCAATAAGCAATAAGCAATAAGCAATAAGCAATAAGATTTTTTAAAAATTGGCAAAGCCAATTTTTAAAAAATCAAACATCGTTAAGCGTAGGCTGTGCCTACGCTTGTGCGTCCGCAAATTTCCGATTTGCGAAACAAAATAACTTCATACAAAACCGAGTTTTGCTGACACGAAAGCGTAGGCACAGCCTACGCTTAACAATATCGTTTTTTCAGGTTTCGCTCGCAGGAATTTTGCTCAACGTCTGCAATCGACGCACACTATATTTTCCGGCACCATGCGAAGCGATCACCAACAGTCCTCCGGCAATGGCTATGTTACGCATAAAATAGATTGCGTTCAGCCGTTGTGTTTCTGCAGGATCATTCCAAAAGGAGTAAACTATACATGTCACCGGTATCCAATAGATAAGCAAAAGCCATACTCCCAGCCTCACTCTATAACCCGTGAGCAGCATCAATGCACCGATAGATAAAAAGGTAATGGTGATATATAACAGCAGATCCGGTTGCCAGGTGATTTTATATTGAGCCATAGTCATCTTCGTATGCTCAGCATACATCATCGTATCGATAGCTTCATAGAAGAAAATGGCGCTTATCAGAAGACGCCCTATAAGATCCAAAACGTGAGACATGTCCTCAATTTAATGATACTTTTCCTTAATCCACCGTGCCACGGCTCTTGCAGAAGCCTGTCCATCCATAGCTGCTGAAACAATCCCGCCTGCATACCCTGCTCCTTCGCCACATGGAAACAGACCTTCTGTCTCAATATGCATGCCAGATGCACTGTCTCTTGGGATCCTGACAGGACTCGATGTCCTGCTTTCGGTAGCTAAAATTACCGCATCCGCATGGAGATACCCTTTCATCTTGTGATCAAATCCGATGACCCCGTATTTTAACCGTTCATAGATCCATGCAGGTAATAATGCATGCAATGGAGCAGAAAAGATCCCCGGAATGTAGCTTGTCTCAGGCAGATCTCTGGAAGTTACTTTCCTGATAAAATCTGTCAGACGTTGTGCAGGTGCAGCTTGTGAGCCATCTCCAACACTGAACATTTGCTGTTCTACAGAGCGCTGAAAAGCCATTGCAATCAACGGATCTGTAGGTGAAATCTTTTCAGACGTGCTGAAGCCTGCCAGGTCCTCTATTTCAACAGATGTTACAATGCCTGAATTCGCATACTTGCTGTCCCTCCTGGATAAGGACATGCCATTGACTACTATTTCCCCCGGAGCGGTTGCAGATGGCACTATAAGACCTCCGGGGCACATGCAGAATGAAAAAATACCCCTGTTATTGACCTGGGCATTCAGCGCATAGCTCGCAGCCGGCAATATCGGACTCCGTGGTGACATTCCATATTGGCATTCATCAATAAATGCCTGGGCATGCTCCACCCTGATCCCTAAAGCAAAAGGTTTTGCTTCAATATGAATATTCCTTTTTGCCAGCAATTCGAAAATATCTCTTGCACTATGACCTGTTGCAAGTATGATCGATTCAGCTTGAACGATTTCGCTGTTATTAATTTCAATACCGGTTACTTTTCGCGGAGCTGAACCTGTAAGGATAATATCCGTCGCAAACGAATTGAAGAGGATCCGGCCGCCATGATCTTCAATGACTTTTCTCATCGCAGCGATGATCGTCGGTAGCTTATTTGAACCAATATGTGGATGAGAGTCAATCAGGATATCCGGGCTTGCTCCGCACTCTGTCAAAATGCGTAACACTGATTCAATGTTTCCTCGCTTGCCTGATCGCGTATAAAGTTTCCCATCTGAATATGTGCCGGCTCCTCCTTCTCCAAAACAATAATTTGAATGCGGATTGACAATACTATCCTGCTGGATGGCTTTCAGATCTTTTCTCCTTGCCTGGACATCTTTACCACGCTCGATCACGACCGGACGTAATCCTTGTTTTATACATTCCAATGCTGCAAAATATCCTGCCGGACCTGCGCCGATAATGTGTACCTCTCTTGCTGAATCTACAGCAGGTATATCATCAAGCTCTTTTGGAATGGATGGAATATCATCTTCAGAGGACACGAAAGCTTTTACCAGGTACACAGGTGGACGATATCGTGCATCAAGTGAACGCCGAATAATCTGGTAACCTTTGATTTCTGTAAGGGGGATTTTAGAGGCACGCGACAATTGATTTTTTAATTCAGTCACATCATCTAAATCTTCCGGTGCAAGTTTGATCTCTACTTCTTTCATCAATAGATCCAGGCTTCAGGATTTATTGAAGCCCGGGCTTCACCCAGGACTTTTTGAAGATTTTCTTTATCACAGGATGTGCTGATTGCAACACGCGTGAGAGTTCCACCTTTTATTTGTTCTGATTTATATCCTAATCCTTGCAGCCGTTCAATCATATTGTTGATGTTTTCCACTTTTGTAAATGCACCGACAATAATAAAACAAGGTGATTCAGTATTTTCCTGCACTGCAGGCTTTTCAATAGTGTCAGGTTTTTCAATCGGTGGTGTTACGGTAACGGTGGAATTTTGAGCGCTTTGAGTATCCATCTGAACCGGAATATCAAATTCATTTGTAACAGCCAGTGTATCCGGATTGAACTGTGTGATCTCATTAATTCTTTTTCGGTCACTGATGATATCCCATGCCAGGTATGCGCACAGCATGGTGATCAAAACAAGAGATGATGTAAGAATTATCCAGGCTAGCCTGGTTGTGGATTCACTGATACCGGGCCTCTCAGGAGTAACATGTTCTTCAACTACTGGGTCATTTGCCGGCTCTTCAGTGACAGGTTCAATGGGTTGATTAGTTTCAATTACCGGTGTATATACCGGCCTGGAAACATGTTCTGTGAATTGAGGAATGATAACTTCCGGTTTTTCATATTCCGGTGTCGTAATTTTTATTTGCTCAGGATGTAAATCAATCACTTCTAAGCCATTAAAAGAAAGATTGAATGCGTCCCAGTCCGGTGTAAAATGAAGCACATCAGCCGCTGATTTAGAAAATGTGCCAAATTTTTCAATGGTGAAGGGTTCGCCAGCTTCAACATGAAACAGTACATCATTTACAAATAACCTGACGTTCTCTTTTGCATCATTGATATCTATCCCCGTGACATAATGCATATATGCCGGGAGAATCTCTTCATCAGATTCAACAAGAGGGAAAAAATCAGCTTTTACATGTGGCGGCCTTATCTGGGAAGCCTGGAGGTCGATAACTGCGGGATGGAAAATGGCATCAAACCGGCCAAGGCCTTGCACAAAAACAGAAGGTACCTGTTGGAGCAGGTCAAGAATAAAATAGGGTACCTTTTCTGAATGCACGGGTCTAAATTAGTGAAAAAAGCAGGGGGCAGAGCGAGTAATGAATAACGAATATCGAATAACGATTACTGAAAAACAATCAACCAGTAACGAATAAGGAGTGATTAGCATATCTAAACACTTCTAAAATCAGTGACCCTTATAAACATTATAAACTCTATAACCCTCAATAAACCTTTCTAAACTCTCTAAACCTGCTAAGCAAACAGGTTGAGTTTAAGCTTTTGTCGGTTTTCTCTTCCTGCGGGTTTTGAATAATTCCACTACCTCTTTTTCTTTCATGAATCCCCAGTCAGGAAATTTGTCCATGACAAAATGCTTGACATCCTGGTACTGTGTACTTCGTTTATCCGTAAAGGACTTAAGGCACCTTTGAAGGAAATTCATGCTGAGATCTCTCAGTCGAAGGTTGAATTCCTGGTTAGCAAAAATATCCATGTACAGCTTCATAAACCTGGCTATGCTGTCATCTTTAGCGGATTCATCTTCAGATTTTTTGTGATCCTGCCCGGTGAACGTTTTATAATCTTCAACCGGCAAATTAGAAAGCAACTTTTCAAACTGCCTGTATAATGTCTGGCGAAGAGATTCATTAATATCTGACAGCCCTTCATGGTTTTCATAAAAATTGCGCGTGGCTTCGATGGCATCTTCATGAATATATCCCTTGTGATGGATGGACTGGATCAGCTGCGAATACCTGTAAATATCATCTTCATTAGCCGGATCTAACAAACCAGAAATATTCAGATCGGAACTCTTGTCAAGTGGAAGGCCTTTTTCTTCTATCTCAAGCACATATTCAAAATATTTTTCGTTGAATTCAGGAAATTTAGTCCGTGCTTCATTGAAAAGATCTTTGATCCATTCCTCATGACCATCGTGTGGAAAATAGCGGCTGAACAAAACAAGCATGCGAAGGTATTCTTCCTGTTTTTTGAAGTCCTCATTGTTGAGAAATTCTTTAAAATTCGGAAGCAAGCTCATATTCACTTTGCCATGAATGATCCTGTATTGAATAAATTTTTCCAGTGCAGAAAAAAGTGTCTTTAATTCTGAAACTGTTTTTGGAAAATCAGCTGAATGATAATTGTGATGGAGAAACTGACGGTAGTAACTTTCGTAAGCCTGCTTCCTCGCAGGAAGTGAACGATACTTGTCGATGATCATCGATTCAAAAAAGTGTCTTACTTTTTTATTCTCTACCTGGCTGATCAGGTTGCTGACCCAGATCTCACTGCTGAGTGCAAAACCAATCTGGCAACCCTGCCCTATTTTCACTTTGATCCATTCGAAATTTGATGAATCAGCAATCGCCAGCAAAACTTCTTTAAAATGATCCTGCGGACGCTTGTAATGATATTCACTATCGATTTCACCACGCAATACACTAAACCCTAATACCCTGGAAATATACAGACCTTCAAAATCAGGATCAAGCAACGCACTCTCCAGGATGGTCAACTGAAGCGGATGTTCATCAGCAACACGCTCATACAAGGCTTCGATCTGAGGTTCAAATGCATCCCTCAACGCCTGGTAGCTTGCTTCTTCTTCATCCTCAAGATAAGTAGCCAACAATTCTGACTCCCGGATAGCACCTTTCAGCGTATCGAGCTCATCCTGATATTTTGTGTCCAGCTTTTCCATTATTTAAATTTTTTATTTCCGTTTAATACATGTACACCTGGTAAGACACAATAGGCTTACCAGGTGTACAAAAAAAATTTATCGTCTTATAGGGCTTAAGAAAATTACTTATTCTGTTAAGCCGAAAATATGCACGGGATATGTTATCTCAATAAAATCTATTCTCCGGTCTCTGCGTCTTTTTTATCTGCAGTTTCTTCAGGGTTAGATTCAGTATTGTTTACTTCAGGTGTTTCAGCTGCAACTTCATTTGCTTCAGATTTTACCTCTTCTGCAACCGGTGATTCAGATTTTACCTCTTCTGCAACCGGTGCTTCATTTTTAACTTCTTCCGCCGGTGGTGCAGGTTGATCCAGATTGACATTCAGCAATTCATCAGCTTTATGTTCAATTTTTTCTTTCTTCTTCTCTGCTTTCTTTACCGTTCCTGAAATTTCAGTTGCACGTGCTTTTTTCTCAGCAGCTGTTGCTTTTACGCGGGCTTCTATTCTTCCTTCCTTGTCATCTACCCATGCTCTGAATTTTATTTCCGCTTCTTCCGGGGAAAAAGAGCCTTTGGCAACTCCTCTCTGGAGATGCTTGTAATATAGGACACCCTTAAAACGGAGGATGGCATTCACAGTATCGGTTGGCTGAGCCCCGTTCTGAATCCATTGATAGGCTTTCATACGATCGATATCGATGGTGGCCGGCCTGGTCATAGGGTTATAGGTACCGATTCTTTCGATGAAACTACCGTCACGAGGTGAACGGGCATCGGCGATAACTATGTGATAGAGAGGGGATTGCTTGCGCCCATGGCGCTGGAGTCTGATTCTTACTGACATTGCTTAGTGTTAAAATTTAATGGTTAAAACCTTGCCGGATTAGTCTGATACACAGATGACCGGTTTTTAACGGACGGCAAAGATAAGAAAAGAGTTTAAAATTCACACCGCAACTTCAGATTCAACCTTCTGGAACTGAGATAATTTGGGATCGCATACTGGGACTTGAAGATCGTCTTTATCCAGGTACGGCTGGCTTCATTCCTCACCTGCAGCAAGTTGAATATCTCCAGGCTGACCCAACTATCCCGTGTGATTGCCAGGAAGTTATGAGGTTTGTCTTTCTTCCAGGCCCGGGTCCATAACCTGGTAGAAAATCCAATGTCTACCCGATGATATGGCTTATACCGGTATGTGTTGCGATAGATGGTGTTATTATCCTTTATCCCAAAGGGAAGGCCTGTACCAATCGAAGTGGACAGATGAACCCTGAAATTTTCATTATTCGGGAGATAATCCTGGAAAAAAACATTGAGTGTCATGAATTGATCTGTTGGCCTGGGAACATCTGCTACAGGTGACCCTTCTGCCTCACCAATATCGCGTTTCAGATGCTGGATGCCATCAAACTTTTCCCTGGCTCTCAGAAAAGATAGGTTGATCCATGATTCCGCACCCGGTACAAGCTCCCCGTTTATACGCATGTCCACACCGGCTAAATAACCTGATGAATTATTTTCACCAACATACCTGATACGGACATTATCTACTTCATAGGAAACCAGGTCCCGAAGTGATTTATAATACGCTTCAAGAATGAATTTATACTTGAGACCGTTTCTTGCCTTCGGTCCGAAACCTGCGGAATATCCTGCAAGGATCTGAAATGATTTTTGCGCTTTCAAATCTGTGTTGATGGTTCCATCCGGTCGTCGCAATTCTTTATAAAAACCCGGCTGCATATACCAGCCTGTTGCAATTTTGAATCCCCGCTCCGCACCTGGTATCCATGTCAGCTGAAACCTTGGACTTAATAAAAATTCCTGGTTCACATCCCAATATTGTCCCCTGATACCGCCCGTGATCCTGATCTCTTTTTCAGTTGAATATTGTTTAGTGAATGTATTCTGCACATATCCCGAATACCTCAGGGACTGAAGATCCCTGTTTGAGTTTAATGAATACTGTAGATCCAAAACTTCAGGATCAAGAGGCAACGAATAACCCGCAGAATCAAGCCTCTCCCATTCATGAATGCGATCTGTGACATCTTCATATCCCACCTTTAAACCGGCCTGGATAAAATTAGATTTGTTATGCGGTCCCTGTAATTCAATACCACCCTTTATCTCAGCATTGAGAATATTAGTTTGCAATCGGTTCCTGCTATAAGATTGTTGAATACCGCTGCCGAGCAACACCAGTTCTTCTCCTGCATCAGGATTGTTGATGCTTGTTTCTATCTGGCTTAACCTGTATTGTCCGATGATGTCCAGGTTTTCCAGTTCAAGACTTTTATATCCTGACATGAGCAATTTAAGAAAGAGAGGATTTCGTTCTCTGTCCGGAACAAAAGAAAGTGATATGCCTGTCATGCCATTGACGAACAAATCACTTTCCGCACCTTCGAAATCTGTAGATAGCTTTAATGCGAAACTGATCAGACCTGTAGCTGTTTCAGCACTCACCGGAATAAAATCGTACCTGTTTTTATTCAGATTTGCGAGCACACCTATTTGCCATGCTTTGGACAAATCATACGTTGAATAAAGCTGGTAATCTGCAAATGAGGGACTATATTCTCCATCGACATCCAGGGATCCCAGCAAATATTTACTTGTTTTATATCGGACGCCTACAAGATATCTCCATCGTTTGTATGGATCCTTTCCTATACGCATGCTTCCTTCGATGTGTCCTGTTGCACCCAGTAAGCTTGCAGAGAAAGATGCTCTGAGGCTATCCGGTAATTTATATCTCACATCCAGCACTGACGACATCTTGTCACCGTACTTTGCTTCAAAACTTCCTGACGAAAAACTTAAATCGCGGATGAGATCAATATTTGGAAGACTTAATCCTTCCTGGTTGCCGGATCTGACGAGCAATGGCCTGTAGATTTCAAAATCATTGACATACACCAGGTTTTCATCATAGTTTCCTCCGCGAACATTGTATTGTGATGTGAGCTCTCCACCGGTACCGCTGCTTGTACCCAAAGCAATGTGAGGAAGAATGGATTCAAGATTTCCGGTAGTGCTCGGCAATAATTTGAATGCTTCTACATTTTCGCGAACCATGCCGGCATCATCTACACGTTCTGAAGTGATGATGACTTCAAGATTTGATTCCACAGGAGCAAGGTTGATGTTCAATTCATACCGGGTGCCTTCTATCAGAACAGGTAATTTATAATCTGCAGGCTTGTAACCTGTACGCCTGAATTGAATGATGCTTGTTTTTCCTGCAGGTAAAACAAATTCATACTTACCAGCCTGTGATGTAGTAGTTTCTGTAGAAAATTCATTTGCAAAGACACTTACTAATTCAATGGGTTCATTGTTTTGCAAATCCAGGACCATACCATGTAGAGTAATTGTATGCTGGCCATATAATTGGCTTGCAAATAAGATTGATCCAAGCAGGAAAACGAGTTTCATTGTCATCCGAACGAACCTCAAGCAGGAATATTTTTCATACTGCTGTTGCCGATGGATTTCAGACTTGTGATCATCCCCGCCGGACTATCGGCGGCAAGCACCGCATTACCTGCAACAAGGACATTTGCTCCGGCTTGTAATACACGTTCAGCATTATGCAGGCCAATGCCGCCATCTACTTCAATGTAAGGTGAAAGATTCCTCTCCATCAACAATTGTTTAAGGTGAGTCACTTTTGATAGCGACTGATAAATAAATTTCTGGCCACCAAAACCCGGATTAACCGACATGACAAGTATTAGGTCAACATCCTCAAGGATATCCACGAGGTGAGTGACTGGTGTATGTGGATTAATAGCTACCCCGGCAAGTGCACCCGTTTCTTTTATCTGCTGAATAACACGATGTAAATGTGTACAGGCTTCATAATGAACCGTGATGACATGAGCTCCTGCATCCCTGAATCTTTCAATATATCGTTCAGGCTTTTCGATCATGAGATGCACATCCATGGGTTTTGTTGCTTTTCTCTTCACAGCTTCCATGACCGGGAATCCAAAGCTGATGTTAGGAACAAACATGCCATCCATGACATCGATATGGAACCAGTCCGCCTCACTTTCATTGATCATTTCCACTACTTCGTAGATCTTCCCAAAATCTGCGGAAAGTATTGATGGAGAGATTAAATGCCTATTCGGTTTCATATGCGCTGTTGAAATATTGCCTGATCATGCAAAAGTAAGCATTCCGTGCTCCTCTACCCGCTGACACGGGACTCTACTCATCGGATTGCCGATTTCTGTTATTTTTGACCGCTTATCCATTATGGCAGAACCACGAAAGAAATCCAAAGGAAAACCCTCCCCGATCAAGAAGGCTCCGGCTGTAACTCAGGCAGGAACAAAAGGTTATCTGAAATACCTTCTTCCTGTTCTCGCACTTACATTTCTCTTGTTTATCCCGGTGCTTCGCAATGGATTTACGAATTGGGATGATATTCTCTATGTGACCAGCAATCCTTTACTAAAGGATTTAAGCTTTAGCGGGCTAAAAGCCATTTTCTCAACACCTGTAGTTTCCAATTACCATCCGCTGACTATACTCAGTCTTGCATTAAATTACCAGGTAGCTGAACTAACACCATGGACTTATCATTTGACAAGCATTTTTCTTCACGTCATCAATACATTCCTGGTCTTTTGGTTTATTTTCAAATTATCAGCAGGCAATAAATGGGTCAGTGCCGGTGTAGCATTATTATTCGGCATGCACCCGATGCATGTGGAATCGGTGGTATGGATATCTGAGCGGAAAGATCTTTTGTACACACTTTTTTACTTGCTGGCGATGATTGTCTACCTCCAATATCTTCAGCGTCAAAAAATAAAGGACCTGATTGTAGTTACTCTGCTGGGTGGTATATCATTACTATGCAAACCTGCAGCGATTGTATTGCCATTATCACTTTTGTTATTGGATTATTTTTACAAAAGGAAATGGAGCTGGGCATGGGTCGTAGAAAAGCTTCCTCTGTTTATCATGGCGGGAGTGATGGCTTATGTAACGGTTCACATCCAGTCTGCAAGAGCAATTGAATCATTAGAATACAGGGGCATTGCACAGCGGATTTCATTTGCAGGCTTTGGATTAATATGGTATTTGTTAAAGATCATTGTCCCTTATCCTTTATCGGCATTACATCCTTTTCCAAAAGAGGTATCAGGGTTATATTATCTGGCGACTGTCGCATCTGTTGCAGGTGTTGGCTACCTGCTTTACAAAATAAAAAACAGAAATCTTGTTTTCGGTTTTGGATTTTACATTGTTAACCTGCTTCTGGTATTGCAGGTCGTATCGATCGGAAATGCTGTTGTTGCAGAACGATATACGTATGTGCCTTACATCAGTATATTTTTCATGCTCGGCATGTGGATCTATAAAGGTGTTCAAACAAAATGGCCGCAATACAGAACTGTAATTTTAGGTGTTTGTGGTGCATGGCTAATTGCGTTAGCCGCCATAACAGTCATGCGGATCCCTGAATGGAAAACAAGTGAATCACTGTGGGTTGATGTATTGAAACATTATCCTGAAAGTCCGCGGGCATGGACAAATAAAAGTCTTGAATATTTTGAAAAGAAAGAATGGGACAAAGTGATCGATGGCCTTACAAATGCATTGAAATATGACCCTCATTTTATGAATGCTTTGGAGTGGAGGGCACGCGCATATCTTGAGACGAATGCTCCGGATAAAGCCTATGTGGATGCTGATTTATTTCACAAACTTTATCCTAACCAGATTGATGGTTTGTTTTTGCTTGCACGATCTTATGAATTGACTAATCAACCTGAGAAGGCGCTGGAGATGTACAATCAGCTCATTCCAAAAAGACCGAATGTAGCTGAGTACACGAATAATCGAGGTGCTCTTTATTTCAATAAGCTGAAAAGATATGAAGAGGCCAAAAAAGATTTTGCCCGGTGCATTGAAATAAATCCTCAAAACGGAACTTATTTTCTCAATTTATCGCGTTGCTATTATATGATGAATGATAATGCAAATGCGGTGGAAAATGCAATGAAGGCAAAACAATTAGGTGTTGTGGATTCTGCATATTCAAAACTCATTGGTGTTAATTAGTGTTTTGGTTGGAATCGTATACTTATGGATAAAAAAGAAAGGATATCCCTGGTCGTTCTCGCTGCAGGGATGGGAAGCAGGTATGGAGGGCTGAAACAAATGGATTCTTTCGGACCGAACGGTGAGACGATCATTGATTATAGCTTATATGATGCCCACCGGGCAGGTTTTGATCATGTTGTTTTTATCATTCGCGATTTCTTTGCTGAAAAATTCAAGGAGGTTTTTGAGCCAAAGATGAAAGGCCGGATGGCTACTGATTATGTCTACCAGGAATTAGAAAATATACCGCATCCATTCCCGATTCCTTCTGAGAGGGAACGTCCATGGGGGACAGGCCATGCGGTGTGGGTTGCGCATTCTGCGATTAAAGGACCTTTCGCAGTGATCAATGCGGATGATTATTACGGTCCTGAATCCTATAAAACACTCTATGATTTTCATTCGCAAAAAAGAGATGTGGAAGAATATAGTGTAGTCGGCTATAAACTTGATAACACATTATCTGAACATGGTGCAGTTAATCGGGGTGTTTGCCAGGTCACTGCTGATGGATACCTTGAACATATCACGGAGTGCAAACAAATCATCAGAGATGATGCCGGTGTGATCTCCTATCCTGGTGAAGATGGCCAGGTACAAACTTTACAAAGCGATGATCCGGTATCGATGAATATGTGGGGATTTTATCCTTCGTATTTTGATTTTTTCGAAAAACAATTTGATACATTTCTAAAAGAAAATACTGCTGATCTCAAATCAGAATTCTATATCCCGACATTAGTAGATAATCTTATTAAGAATAAAGAAAGACAAACTAAAGTATTGTCGTCAGATGCGGAGTGGTTTGGTGTGACGTACCGGGAGGATAAAGAGTTTGTCAGCAACCGATTGAAATATTTATTAGATGCAGGGCTTTATCCGTATGATTTGTGGAAATGAAGATGTGGTAATGTGACAATGCGACAAATAATTCCTTTTTAAATGTTCTTGATGCTTTGGGCATGAAATGATAAAATAAAGCCTGACATGAAATTTTTATTTTCCAAATTAATAACCTACAAAACAGGTCTCTTATGTATTCTAATATTTTGTGATTGTAAATATTCTAACAAAGAAAATTTACAGGAAACTCAAAGTATTAATATTGATTTTAAAACTAATTGGATAGAAGCAAGGCATCTTATCTGGTATTGCGGTGAAGATAGAGGTGATTTCGAAGGGTCTTATGAAGAAAATCTTTCCCAAATGATACTAAATGCTTTTTTAATAAACAATTGTACAGATACCATAATAATACCTGTTACTACATTCGGATTATGCTTAAATACCATGCAGGTCTATTTAAATAACAACCAAGCAATGGGTTGTACCTTTGATGATATAATTGATTCTTACGTCAGAATAAATCCAAATGATTCCTTCCAGTTAAATATTGCTGAGGCTTATTCGCATCGCTTAGAAAGGGTGGATAGTATTAATTTAAATATTGGTTATATTATAAAAAATACTCCATTCAAACAAAATCTAAAAATTTACAAAAAAGATTTTCAGTTCCGATAAATTTTAATTCGAATAAAAAGTTAAAAGTCCCCTGGTTGCTGAGCTGTAGCACAAGGATGGGATGAGCAAGTCGAAGCATAGGGGATTTAGGGGCTAGCTATTCCCTTCTTCTTTCCGTTTATTAATCTCATCCCTGATCTTCGCAGCTTTTTCATAATCTTCTTCTCCAATTACTTTATCAAGCATTGCGGTGAGATCATCAAGAGAGTACTCCGCATATCCTCTGCGTCTGCGTTTAGGTTTTTGTTCTTCCTTGACTTCTTCAGATTCTCCGGGTTGAGGATCTTCGATGCGGACACCTGCTGCATCTAAAATGAAATCATATGTATAGATCGGACAGCTATAACGGACCGCCATAGCAATGGCATCAGAAGTGCGTGAATCGATTTCAAATTCACGGCCATGCTGCATGCAGACGATACGTGCGTGAAAAACACCTTCAACGAGATTGTTGATCAGGATCTCAGTCACTTCGATTTCAAATGTATCGAGCGTATTTTTTAGCAGGTCATGTGTCAGCGGACGTGAAGGCACCATTCCTTCCATAGCCACTGCGATCGCCTGGGCCTCAAAGCCACCAATGACGATGGGCAGCCTCCGATTACCATCTACCTCACCCATCACCACCGCATAATTGCTGGACTGGGTGACGCTATGTGTTAAAGTGACTATATATAATTCTATCTTCTCCACGGTACTTGCGAAATATATGTAAAAATGCCGACTGGGCTATTTTAGGTTAAATATGGATAAGAAGTTCCGGAAAGCATTATAAGCTTAATGATGCGTGCTTTTAAATTTTTTCAGCGCTTCTGTTAATCTGGGCACTACTTCAAATAAATCACCAACCACCCCATAATCTGCCGCCTTGAAAAATGGCGCTTCAGGATCTTTGTTGATGACTACTATCACCTTAGAACTGTTTACACCCGCTAAATGTTGAATCGCGCCCGAAATACCTATGGCAATATAGAGATTCGGCCTGATCGCTATACCCGTCTGTCCCACATGTTCATGATGAGGTCTCCATCCGCTGTCAGCTACCGGTCTTGAACACGCAGTCGTAGCTCCAATCACTTCCGCCAGCTCTTCCACAATTCCCCAGTTAGAAGGATCTTTCATACCACGACCTGCAGAAACGACAATCTGGGCTTCAGGAAGCGGAACTATACCGACTGACCTGCTGACATTTGTCACCTTCGTTTTATAAGAAGGTATTTCAGTGCTCACAGTTACAGGGGATACATCTGCACCTGAACTTTGTGGTTTGAGGCTATTACCCATCAGCGAAACAACGGCAATATCCGTATTCACTCTACAGGTAGCTTTTGCTTTTCCGGAAAAAACAGGACGCTCAAAAAGAAGCTTTCCATCTTTCAGCTCAGGGAGCTTATTAATACCTCGTACGGGTCCTGCATTGAGTGTTATAGCAAGACGCCCAAGAACACTTTTCCCGTTTGAACTATCCGCAACGATGACCACTTTTGCGCCTTTCTCTTTTGCGATTTGCGTGATGACTTTTGTGTACACCTGGCTGTCAAAAGAACCAAGCACTGCATCATTGACATGCAAGACTTCTCCGGCACCAAAGCTTCCCAAACGACCTCCGTCTGAACAGGGGCCGAGGATCAGAGCGCTACAGGATGTTCCAAGAATTTCAGCAACCTTCGAACCATAATACATGGTTTCAAAAGTTGAATTCTTAATTTTTCCTTCGATTGTTTCTGCTACTACTAATACCATATCGTTATAAAATCAAATCGATGTTTTTCAAATTACTTTAGCTTCTTCATGTAATAACCGGACCAGCTCATCCATGTCATTCGGATCGATCATTTTGACCGATGATTTTGATGCAGGTACTTCGAAATGAATATAATCTGTCGTTGATTCCTCTTTCACAGGATCAATCACCTGCAGAGGTTTTGTTTTCGCTGACATAATACCTCGCATGTTAGGGATTCGTTGTTCTGCCAATCCTTTCGCAGCACTGACTACGAAGGGTCCTGTCACTTCTATCTCTTCTTCCCCACCCTCTATATCTCTTGTCACAACAGGAACGGCATTGTTGTAGACTAATTTGCTGACATGCGAAATAAAAGGCAGATCCAAAATTTCTGCTATCATTCCGCCTACCATTGATTCATTAAAATCAATGGTTTCCTTTCCGGTGAAAATGATGTCAAAAGATTTGTCTTTTGCGTAAGCACCTATTTGAACAGCTACGTTATGTGCTGATAATGGTTCCAGGTTGATCCTGACGGCATCATCTGCCCCGATGGCTAATGCTTTCCGGATGATGACCTCATTTGCAACCGGGCCACAATGAATAACTGTCACAGTGCCACCCTTCTCTTCTTTCAGTTCAAGTGCCCGTACCAAGGCATACCACTCATCATAGGGATTCATGATAAAATTGACACCATTGGTATCAAACGTCTCATTTTTAAAAGCTATCCGGGCTGTGGTTTCCGGGGTCTGGCTGATGGCCACAAGGATCTTCATATCAGTCTGTTGTCTTCAGTATTCGAGGCAAAGGTAATTAAGTTTATTTCGTATGTTTTTCTGTTGGCACAGGTGTGCCCTATTAGGCAATTTTGACTATTGGAAACCGTGTTTAGAGAGTTTAGGGAAGTTTAGAAAGGTTTAGAAAAGAACACATTGGATACTTTAGCACTTAGATTTGCATTCGATGAGCAGAATTCAGGAATTGGAAGCTATGCTGGAAGAAAGTCCGGATGACCCCTTTATCATCTATGCCTTGGCCAGGGAATTTGAAAAACAGCATTCTCCCATGCAATCCATGCTGATGTATGAATACCTGGTCAATTCCCACCCCACTTATATAGCTACTTATTATCATTATGCTAAAGTTCTTCATGAGTTAGGCAACCGGAATCAGGCTATTGCATTATTAAATAAGGGCATTGAGATGGGAATACAGGAAAAAGAAATGCATGCTGTAGGTGAAATGAAGGGACTGGTAAATCAATGGACGGATAATGATGAGGATTAAGGGCCTCTACTCTATTTGGAGTTCACCATGAAATACTTCCACTGCGGGACCGGTTAGCCTGACGTCTGAAAATTCCTGCTGACCCTTGCGTTTAAATTCAACCGTAAGCATTCCGCCTTGCGTTTGTACAACGCACTTTTCTGATTGATTATCTGTATGGAATGTATAGGCTATCGCTGAAGCAACAACCCCGGTACCGCATGCCATCGTCTCATCTTCCACTCCACGCTCATAAGTGCGTATCCGGATTTCCGAAGGGTTTAAGATCTGAGCGAAATTCACATTGATACCTTCGCTTCTGAATAGATCACCGTACCGGATCGATCGTCCTTCTTTCTGAACATCAATGCTTTCCACATCGTCCACTAACGTCACAAAATGAGGAGAGCCTGTGTACAGCGTGTATGTACTGACATTTAAAGTGACTATCTCTTTTACATCCGTCATTGAAAGACATACAAAACCAGTTTCATCCATCGACCCTGTGTGCCATCCGTCAGTTCCTAAAAACTTACAATCGCCTTTGTGAATTCCTAATTGTGCTGCGAATGAAACAATGCATCGTCCCCCATTGCCACAAAATGTACTCTGCCTGCCATCCGAATTATAATACTTCATAAAGAAGTCAGCTCCATCAGCAGCAGACTGCAATAAAATCAAACCATCAGCACCAATGCCAAACCGCCGATGACACGCATGCGCGATACGGGATTCATCCATCATTTCTCCCCATCGGCCATCCCTGTCATCGATCAGGATGAAATCATTTCCGGCACCATGGTATTTGACAAAAGGAATGTTCAGCATGTGAAAAATATATCCGTTGTTTTATTCTTAAAGAAATACAAAGCTATTCCAATTGTAAACAGGGACAAAATACGGATGACCAAAGAGGAACGACTATTGTATTAAATATCCTGTAGAATGACGACAGACCATGGACTATAGAATGATCCCACTTCATTATCGACACAGCTGTTTTCATTGGCGTTTTGTGCCCTCTGATCCACTTATAATTCGTTCTTATACCAATTCAGAAAAGAACCGTTCTATAAAGCACAATGTTTGGCGGCCTTCATCAGTTTTCTCTTATATTTCATTTTGATTCTGCACATTTATGAAAAAAATATGGCCATTTCTCCTCACAGGTTTACTTAGCATCGCCATAGCCCTTGGTTTTTTCTCAATCCTCACCAGGCCGGCGGTTATAGTTGAAACGGATTCACCTAAAGTGGTGCTGACAAATCAGCCCCCCGGGGCTTTTAATGCCAGTACATATCTTCCGACAGGTGCTCCCGATATGGTGATGGCCGCCAACCTATCCAAACAGGCTGTCGTGTACATCGAATCAAGAACCGTTTCGTCAACAGGATATTTCAGCAGAAGAAGCTATAGTGGAAGCACGGGTTCAGGTGTTGTAATTTCCGGTGATGGTTACATTGCTACAAATCATCACGTGATCGAAGAAGGCGGTGAGATCATCGTACTACTCGAAAACGGCCATGAATACCATGCCAAGCTTGTTGGCTCTGATCCTTCAACGGATCTTGCATTGCTCAAAATTGAAGCCACCGGTCTTTCTTTTGTTACGTTTGGCAATAGTGACTCCCTGATGGTGGGTGAATGGGTCATCGCAGTAGGCAATCCATTTAAACTTTACTCTACTGTAACAGCAGGTATTGTAAGTGCCAAATCACGGAATATCAATATCCTGGATGAAGGAGGGATCGAATCTTTCATTCAGACTGATGCAGCTGTAAATCCCGGCAACAGTGGAGGAGCTCTCGTCAACACGCGCGGTCAGTTAGTGGGTATAAATACAGCGATCATGACTTACAGCGGCCAATATGAAGGTTTCTCTTTTGCCATTCCTGCAAACCTTGCAAAGAAAGTATTGGAAGATATCCGTGAATATGGTTCAGCGCATAGGGGTTGGCTCGGAGTAGTTATACGTCCATTGGATAATACTTCCGCAGAAGATGCCGGCCTGGATGAAGTATCCGGTGTAGTCATTGAACGTGTGAATGATGAAAGTGCAGCTGATGCAGGAGGTCTGAGAGCAGGCGATATCATTGTAAATATTGACGGAAAAAAAATAGTGTCTTCTCCTGATTTTATGGGCATCATAGGTCAGCATCGCCCCGGTGATATGATTAATGTAAATTATTATCGCGAAGGAAAAATAAGACAGTCTAAAATAAAACTCAGTGACTCTCAAAATGGAGTTGCAAAAGATATAGCCACCAATAAACAGCCCGATCAAATCCTCTCAGCCATCGGCATGGAAGTACGCGATTTAAATGCAAATGAAGAAGCCAGGCTAACACGAGTTGGTGTTATCGTCGATGCCATCACCGAAGGCAGCCAGATCGAAGGTGTCAACATGGAAGAAAATTTTATCATCACGCGTATCAATGGGGTGCCTGTCAACAACCTCACTGATTTCAAATCCGAATTGCAACACGCAGGTTCCAGTATTTATTTACAGGGCTATTATGAGCAATTCCAGGGAGACTTTGCATATAGTCTGGATATTAAGTAAGGCGATGCTTCGACCTGCTTGAACTCAACCTCGTGCTATAGTTCGACCTGCTACCTCACATCCTTGTGCTACAGCTCACCAACCGCAACTCAGCAACCGGCGAAGGAAAATGCAAATACGAAGGTGAAGGTTCAGCAACACATCAATCATTTTCATCGAGAAAGAAAATTTGTTCAACAGCTTTGTTGAAAACCTTTCCGATTTTCAAAGCAAGTACTGTTGAGGGAACATATTTGTTTGCTTCCATGGCATTGATTGTTTGCCGGCTCACGGAAATTTTATTGGCCAGTTCTTCCTGTGTCAGGTTCAGGATAGCACGTTCGACTTTGATATTATTTTTCATCGGACATGGATTTAGTGCTTTTATAAAGAATATAATTGAACCGGATGATGAAGATGATCAGTACGGTGAACATGTTGTACACCATCACATTAAAAAAAGCCAGTCCGTAGATAAAAATAAATGCAATCAATAGCAGGATATAATTTACCCAAACGGACCAGAGCAAAGATGACAGTCTCAGGTTGGATATGAATTCGTCCTCTTTCTTCTCCTTTGAAAAGCTTACCAGGAGTGCACCAATGATAAAAAGAGTGCCTACAAGGGTATTGGTCACATTGGCATTGATCATTGAAAAAACCTTTGCATCCTCCAAACCTGATTCACTGATTATGGCGAAAACCCTGGAACTAAGCCATTCGGCTTCGTACCCGGTAATTGTAAGGATAATGCCGGCAACTGTTGCCGGGATCAGGATGCACCAACCGATCAGCTTAAACTTGTTGGGTAAAAGGAGTTTGTTTGTCATGGTTATGTTTATTTTCTGTAAATGTAATGTTTCTTTTACATTTTGACAAATTAATTTTACTTTTTGTAAAAAATAATGGGAACTATATATCAGTTGGGACAACTAAAACACCACCATGACGGGTCATTTACGACACCGAAAACTAAAACTTTGCTAAATTTGTTTGAAAAATTGACACAAAAAACCGTCACTCCTGTAAGAGTGACGGGAAAGGTTTAACGAGGTACGTATTTAGTAATTGGTATCAACATCCGATAAAATCCACCAGTTGGGTGCGGTACACCTTTTCTGGTTTTGGATATGACAACTACGCACAACTCTCCCTTTGGATTGAAATCAAGTTCCATAAGAACGAATTGAGATCAGCGATCCCTTTTCAGAGAAAGGAGCCCCCAACCGCCTCTATGCGATTGATCTTTAAATAAAAAAGCTCGGAAATTACAGTTTCCGAGCTTTAGCATAACGTTAGGTGTTTTTCATCGCCTCACATACGTTTTGGATTTGAGTCTAACGCAAAGACATAGAGAAAACCCTATGGAATTGATTTCAAAACAAATATACGGGCATTCAAGGGGATTGTAACGGCGTTAACATATATAAAAAATAACCATAAGGATGGTTATTTTCTTATCAGTTGCTTGTAAGTAATCCTTGTAGAATCTACTTTTTGAATTGCACCTTCAAATTTATCTACACCCGTTCCAGTTCTGTTATTGTACCTGTAACCAAACTCATTACAATACAGGTCTAAATGTTTTGCTGAAACATTGTGATAAACTCCGTAGATACCTCTCTTCATTGTAGCCCAAAAACCTTCGATGTTATTGGTATGGAAAGCACCTCTTACATATTCGCCTTTTGCATGGTTTACGACACCATGAGAAGCATAAGTATTGCCCAATCCATTGTATGCCCTATGTCCATCAGTGCTTATGGTTGCGCTTGTATCAACGTTTCCAGTGACAATAGAATTGATTTTGGCATGAGTTAATTTTCCTGGTTCAACAACCTTTAAAACCACATTACCACCTCTTTCTAAAAGTCCTACCATAGGAGTCTTTTGATTGTACCAATCTTTGCTTTGTTTCTTTGAGGCGTGCCTATTAGCATCTTTTCCGCCTACATAAGTTTCATCTATTTCAACGTGACCTGTAAGTTTTTCAGGTGCGTTTTCTGTCAGCATTGTACGGATGCGAGAAAGTACAAACCAAGATGTTTTTTGAGTGATACCTAAAGTTTCAGCAAGTTGGATGCTGCTTATTCCTTTCTTAGAAACAGAAACGAGATACATAGCCTGAAACCATGTACGTAAAGGAATTTTTGAGTTTTCAAATATTGTACCGACTGTAACTGAAAATTTCTTGTAACAGGTATTGTTAGCGCATTTGAAGCCCCTTGTAGTGCGGTATACCTTATCGTGGTTGCAATGAGGACAAACTACATTTGCACCCCATCTTTGGTTTTCGTACCAAGATTTGCAAAAGTCTTCACTTGTAAAGAAGTCCGTTAATTGTGTTAAGTTTTTGAAGTCAGTTGTCATTGTCGGCGATTGTGATTCAAAGATAATCTTTGTCCCACTATCTACCTAATATTAGAGAGGATATTTTAGTTAAAGTTTGTCTTTTGCTGCTTTTTTCTTTTCAGCATCCTTAATAGATATGCCTATCATTTCATTGAACGATCCACTAAATTTTACTTTCTGTTCGTATTTGGTAGCCCGTTTTTTGGGCTTCTTTGTGGCTGTCTTTTCCATAGTCCTACATATCTTCAAAATCGTAATCAATATCCCAAACGCTTATTCTTAACTGGGATTCTGCAATATGCAATAGTATTTCTTTATCAATTCTGCCTTCACCAATCGGTAAAAATATTAACGATCCATCCTCTAATATCCACGCCTCAAACCCTGCCTGTATTCCTATCGGTTCTGCATATTTATTTAGAAAGTCTCTCGCCTTAATTTTAGCAACCGTTTCAACTTGCATCAGGGTATACCGTTACTATTCTGTTTGTTATAGCTGGCAAAATATCATAATTATTTCGCTGTTTGCTTATGTATAAATTTTCGTTTATGCTCCAACCAAACCCAATAAGCGTTTTGATTAATGTGTTTGCCTTAGCATGATACGAAAAGAAGATTAATAGTTTGTTTTTATAATCCTCAACAGCTTCTTTTTCGCCAAATTCAGAATAACCTAATGTATTAAAATCTGGGTTATAGAAATACCAATACTTTTCCCCTTTGCTTGAGAATAAAGGCGATTCGGCGTAAACATGAATAATTTTACCGTCATCGTCCTTCTGTAATCTTACTATGGTTCTGCTCTCTGCCATGCTCCTATTCCTTGTCTTAGTATTAGGTATAAAACTACTTGATTTTTGATTAAGTTTCAAATAGTTTAATAGTGCTGATATACAGCTAATTATGAATTTTTTCATTGCTTATTTATTTTGTCCCAACTGATATATAGTTCCCAAAATAATTTACAAAAATCCAAATTCTGGTTCCTGTTTTATATCCAGTATTTCAAAAGCTACCTAACAAGTGTGGCACACTTAGGTGTGGCACACCTAAGTGTGCCACACTGTCCTAACAGGTTGATTTTTAGGGGCTCCGGATAGTTATGCACATTCGGCTGTGAATATTGAATTTGATAGGAAAAGTGCTTTCCACGCTAGGGCGAAATTGAACACAACCCTTAATGCGGAGGCAGAAAACGCTATCTTTGTCGCCCTTATGAAAAACATCCGCAATTTTTGCGTCATTGCCCATATAGATCATGGTAAAAGCACCCTTTCCGACCGTCTTCTTGAGATCACCCATACGGTAGCAGCCCGGGATATGGTAGCCCAGACCCTTGACAACATGGACCTGGAGCGCGAACGCGGAATCACGATCAAAAGCCACGCCATCCAGCTTCTTTACAAGCATCCGAATGGCCAGGAATACACACTCAACCTGATTGATACACCAGGGCATGTGGACTTTTCTTATGAAGTCTCACGCTCTATTGCTGCTTGTGAAGGCGCCCTCCTCCTCGTGGACTCAACCCAGGGCATACAGGCACAGACGATTTCAAATCTTTATCTCGCTATAGAGCACAACCTGACGATCATTCCTGTCCTGAACAAAATCGACATGCCAAACGCCATGATCGATGAAGTTTCAGACCAGATCGTAGACCTCATAGGAATTCCGAAATCCGATATCATCCTGGCAAGCGGAAAGACGGGTGAAGGCGTACCAGCCATACTCGAAGCAATCGTGGAAAGGATCCCTCCTCCTTCCGGTGATCCCAATGCCCCGCTACAGGCTTTGATTTTTGATTCGGTATTTAATTCTTTCCGCGGTATCATCGCGTATTTCAGGATCATGAATGGCCGTATCCGTAAAGGTGAAAAAGTAAGATTCTTCAACATCGGCGGCGAATATGGCGCTGATGAGATCGGCATCCTGCAAATGAATCAGGTACCAAAAGAAGAACTCTCTGCCGGCAATGTGGGTTACATTATTACAGGCATCAAGACCTCCAAAGAAATCAAAGTCGGTGATACAATCACTTCCGTAGCGAATCCCTGCAAGGAAGGCATTAAAGGATTTGAAGATGTAAAACCAATGGTCTTTGCAGGTATCTATCCGATCGAAAATGAAGATTTTGAAGACCTCAGGGACAGCCTTGAAAAGTTACAGTTGAATGATGCCAGTCTTGTCTTTGAGCCCGAAACATCCATTGCACTTGGCTTTGGATTTCGCTGCGGCTTCTTAGGCATGCTTCATCTTGAAATCATCCAGGAACGTCTGAGCCGGGAATTCAACCAGGAAGTGATCACCACGATCCCCAACGTTTCATACCGTGCCTTTACAAAAAGGTTTGGATTGCAAGTCATCAATACACCGAATGACCTGCCTGATCCGACATTACTGGAATTTGTAGAGGAACCTTATATCCATGCACAAATAATTACCAAACCGGAATACATCGGTGCGATCATGAACCTTTGTCTCGAAAAAAGGGGTATGCTGACACATCAGCATTACCTGACTACAACTCGTGTCGAATTGAGCTTTGACCTGCCGCTTGCTGAAATTGTATTTGATTTCTATGACCGGTTGAAATCCATATCCAGGGGATATGCTTCTTTTGATTATGCCCCTAAAGATTATCGCAAATCTGATCTCGTCAAGCTTGACATCAGGTTAAATGGTGAACCTGTGGATGCATTGTCCTCATTAGTACACCGTGAAAAAGCTGAGGCCTTCGGACGTAAAATATGTGCAAAGCTTAAAGACCTGATTCCAAAACAACAATTCGTCATTGCTATCCAGGCATCGATCGGTGCAAAGATCATAGCACGCGAAACCATTTCAGCAATGCGCAAAGATGTGACTGCAAAATGTTATGGTGGTGATATTTCACGAAAGAGAAAACTTCTTGAGAAGCAGAAAGAAGGCAAGAAAAAAATGCGCCAGATTGGTTCAGTAGAAGTTCCGCAAAAAACTTTCCTGGAAGTATTGAAGCTGGATTAAAAAAAAGGACCTGAAGTTTCCTTCATGGTCCTCGTCCTCATATAGTGTTCAATCTTATTTTATTATTCTCGCGGTGTACCAGTTGGTACCATCAGAAATCCTGATCATATACCATCCGGAGTCAAGACCTGAGACATCCAGCTGATGATTTCCCGGATTGACAATACGCCTGACAAGGCGGCCATCAATTCCTGTGATCACTGCTTCAGTCACTTCGTTTTCTAATTCAACAATGAGTACATCCTGAGCCGGGACAGGATAAACCTTCAATGTTTTAAATTTTGCAGTCGGATCTACTGCTACATGTTCATCAACAAATATTAAACCAGAAGTCGCAGTACAACCGTTACCGTCTGTAATATTTAAATGATAGTTACCCATTTGGTTCAAGCCAGATAAATCCTCAGTTCCGGAGATGATCGAGCCATCTGGCAATACCCATTCAAATTGGTACGGAGTTGTTCCCCCACCTACAGTAACATCAATCGAACCTAAAATCTCTGTAATATCTATCACTGTATCAATTGTGATGCTCAGAGAATCTGGTTGTGTAATAATAAATTCATCAGTTGCAAAACATCCAGTAGCATCAGAGACCGTGACTCCATAAGTTCCTGCAGGAAGATTATTTAAGATGGATGTCGATCCACCATTTGACCAGGTGTACACAACTGGTGCCGTTACATTATTCGCAGAAATCGTGATCGAACCTGTCGAATCACCGGCACATATAACATTTGTCTGCGCAGAAGTAATGGAAAGCTGACAATTCCCGGGTTGTACATTAAAGCATTGTGCTTTCGTACATCCGTTAGCATCTGTGACTGTTACACAATAGACACCAGGTGATAAACCTGTAATAGACATCGTAGTGGCTCCTGTACTCCATAAATAGGTTACGCCGCCTGGTATTGCTTCGCATTGAATGGATCCGTCATTTGCTCCCGGTGCTGATTCATTAGTCGCAGGACAAGTGAAATCCGGAATGATACTTTCAGTGACTACGATACAATCAATATCCTCGCAACCTGCTTCATCTGTCGCAGTCACACAGTATTCTCCCGTCTCACTCACTAAAAGAGAGTCACCCGTTGATCCGTTTGACCAGGTATAAGTAACATTTCCACTTTCCCCAGAAACAAAAGTTTGTATGAGTCCTGTATCTCCTTCGCATATAATAAAATCCTGGCCTAAAACTAAATCCAGTGAACATCCAAATGAATCTACCTGTGCAGAACCCGAAACAAAGCATGCGTTTGCATCATTTACAGTAACAGTGTAAGTTCCCGGAGCTAATCCCGTAATTACAGATGTTGTACCGCTATTACTCCATAAATAAGTAAAGCCACCTGTTCCACCGGCTGGTGTGGCAGTAGCTGTTCCATCGTTTAAGCCAGAGCCGGTTTCATCAGTAGTTGAAACCAGGACAGTCACCTGTAAAGGATCAATTATCGTTGAAGATTTTGTTGAAGTACAACCATTATCATCAGTGACAGTAACAATGTAAGTTCCTGCAGGAAGATTTGAATTAGCGGATCCATTTACACCATTTGACCAGGCATACGTGAAAGGAGATGTTCCACCTGTTGCAACACTGGTGAGATCTGCTGTACTATTGCCAAAACATAAGTTTTGCGATGTCTGCTGTATCTGGATAACGAAAGCCTGTGGTTGGGTGATCGTATAACCTTTCACGATATCACAACCATGACTGTCGGTTGCTGTAAGGATATAAGATCCGGCGCTTAATCCGGTAATGATTGCTCCTGATGCTCCATTGGACCATTCGTAAGTATATGGCGAAAATCCACCGGTTGCAGTAACAGATAAACTTCCATTAGCACCACCTGGACATGTTACGTTTACCTGTTGATTAACATTGACACTTACTATACCTCCGGGATCTATCACATACGAAGCAGTTTTCGTACAGTTATTATTATCAGTCACCGTTACAGAGTAAGTATCAGGTGCTAAGGCACTGATAGTTGTTCCAAGGAATCCATTTGACCATTCTACAAAAATCGGAGTAACCCCACCCGTTACTGAGATGGTGATGGCACCGTCTTCATCACCTGAACAGGATTCATCAGTAAGGCTTACGAGATTGATTACAATAGCCGCGGGCTGTGTAACCTGGTATATCGCAGTCTTTGTACAATCATTAACGTCAGTAGCAGTGACCGTATAAGCTCCAGCAGGCAAGCCGGATATAGTGCCACCGTTGGATCCGTTTGACCACTCATAAATATAAGGGGATACACCACCTGAAGCATGTGCTGTGATAGAACCGTTACTTCCACCATTACAACTTACATTGGAAATCGTAGGTGCAGTGAAGGTGAGTGCCGGAGGTTGAAAGATGGTTACATTTTTAGTAGAGCTTGAGCCACATGCATCTGTAACAGTTACCGTATAAGAACCCGCTAATAAATTATTTATAGTCGTTCCTGAACCTCCATTCGACCAGTTGAAAGTTAAGGGTGGTATACCACCGGTTGCTCCTGCAGTAGCACTCCCGGTATTTTGGCCATTGCACAATACATCCGTTGAGCTTGCTATTGTAGCTGTCAATACTGGCGCACCGCCATTAAGTGTACCTCCGCCCGATGTAGTTTTAATTAAATCACCGGTATCAAATCCATTTCCGTTGGCAATATTATTTGCAACATAATATGTGACGGTTGTATTAGCAGGAGAACTTGGAGCTTGCCACATGGCTGTCCATGTTACGACATTCGAAGGAGGATAGGAAGCTGGTACATTGTGCTCCCAGTATTGACGTCCAGATTCCGTCTGCACTTCTGATCCTGATGATGTCCCCGAGATAGTGCCTGCCATTTGGTTAGCACTATTGAGTATGGTGAGTTGAAATCCGGCAACAATAGCAGCAGCATTCAACCTGGTGCTTGTTACTGTCAGCATATAGGTATTGCAGGGCTCAATGGAAGCCGGCATTCCTGAGACAGTTATCGTTCCATCTTGTGTGCCACCATTGAGCGTATGGCATCCGGCGCAAGTACCTTCACTGGGAGCACCCGTGTTTCCATTAGGTGGATCATTGGGGAAAGCAAACCATAAAAAGGCGCTTGCCATTAATGCGAGAAGTGAATATTTCTTGTTCATAACTCAGAATACTTTATGTGAAAATCCTAAAGTCAAAAATGGGTATATCGCTATAACCATCAGAAATTTTCAGGGTGAACTTTATTTCAAAGAGAAGTTATGCAACATCTCAAATTACTTCAAATTTTTGACCAGCGTGCTACATATGATTGTTGGCCGTGTTTAATTTCCATCAGGTAGAATCCAACCTGAAGATAAGATGCATTCACTGCACCTTCTTCAATTTTGGTTTCATATACCAGCCTGCCCGTGGTATCATAGAATCGGACATGGCCTGCAGATAATGTTTGACCGGACAATTGAATATGTATTTCGTCTGAACCCGGATTAGGATAAATAGAGGGTTTATCTATCACTATATTTTCAGTTGCAGATAATATGACAGTTCCGGAACCACGGGCAGATACTACTTTGTCACCGGTTTCTTTTGCGTTTCCATTAGCGACGATTCCATTGGCATACCAGGTAATGATACTTCCGCCGGTTATGGAAGGTGCCTTCCAGAGTACAGTCCATTTTAATACATTGCTGTCGGGATAATCTACTGCAGGATGATGCTCAAAATATTGTCTTCCCGATAACATGGCTAAAGCGGAGTTTTCAGAAGGCATGCTCATTTCTCCTGCCTTGGTATTGAATGGCCCAAGAATGGTAATCTGAAATCCACCTTTGACTGCTCCGTCATTGGTATTTGTATTCACAACCGTGAGGGCATACGTTTCTTCAGGTGTAATGGATGCGGGAAATCCTTCAACGGTTATTGTTCCTGTATTAGGTGTACCATTGGATGAATGGCAATTTGCACAGAATAATTCTCCCGGTGCACCTGTATGGCCATCAGGTGGATTAGATGAATTGGAAACGAGCATAAAAGCGGCCCCAATAATGCCAATAAGCATGTAAATTTTATTCATTCAAATGGTTTTCCAATCTAAGGTCAATGATACTTAATAAACTTAAAAGCATTTGGCCTGCAAATAACCAATCTCACGGAATACGGATAAACAGGAAGTTTTTCATGTTAAGCCGGAACCAGACTAAGATGATTCTGTTAAGCCTGTGGTTGATCGGGATTTACAGATGACGGCTGATGTGTATTTGTAGAATAAAAGTACGCATTCACCGATTATTCTGAAGGTTGAAGCAACTACTCCGGGAAATTGTCGTCTATATGACTAAAGCATATAAATCCATTAGATTTTAGTGGTAGCTATAATCATTCAGATCATTTTTAAGAATAGGTAATATATGAAGCACGCTGCGTTGATATTTACAATAACCATGTTCATCCTGAACCTGATCGCTTTGACACCTGTACATGCTTCTCCGTTAAGAGGAGATAATCCCCTGAATGTACTCAGAAATGAGATTTCAAAAATCATCCGGGACAAAGTTGATCTGTCCACAACCACGTTTGACGATGTGGTCACCGTTGGCTTTCTGATCAATGCCCGGAATGAGCTCATTATTCTTGATGTGAATGGGGACAGCGAGAAAGCATGTACACACGTTAAACAGGTATTGAATTATACCAGGGTTAAATACAACCAGGCAAGACAACTGACGAGGTATTCAATAAAGATCCACCTGGTCGGCGGTAAATAAAATTTCTCCTGATCAAGAGAAGAGGGCAATTTTTTGGTTGGATTTTTCATCATACATGTGGTCACCGATTCCCCGGGACCACTTTTTTTTGCACAGAATGGACGAAGCCGGAAATGGAATTCTCTTGATTCGTAGTCGGAGACATTCCAACGTCATCTCCCATATGGAATTTTGATGGTTCGAAGTCGGAGACATTAGAACGTCTGCTCGCAAATGAAATTCTGATGGTTCGAAGTCGGAGACATTAGAACGTCTTCAACTAGTTAGAGGATTTAAACAAAGATTCAACGAAAGCTTTTTTATTGAAAATCTGGAGCTGATCAATTTTCTCGCCTACACCAATGAACCGGATTGGAATTTTGAATTGATCTGAAATCCCTAAGGCTACTCCACCTTTCGCTGTGCCATCCAGCTTAGTCAATGTCAGGCAAGTTACTTCAGTGGCTTCTGAAAATTGACGGCATTGTTCCATAGCATTCTGACCTGTTGTAGCGTCCAGGATCAACATGACATCATGTGGTGCCCCGGGTAAAGATTTTTCAATTGAATTTTTGATTTTTGTCAGCTCGCGCATGAGGTTGACTTTATTGTGAAGGCGCCCGGCGGTATCAATGATGACGACGTCAGCATTCGTTTTGATTCCTTCTTTTACAGCTTCGAATGCAACTGCTGCAGGATCTGTATTCATTCCTTTGCTGAAAAAAGCACAACCCACCCGGTCTGCCCAGATCTTAAGCTGATCTACAGCTGCCGCACGGAAGGTATCTCCCGCTCCCAATAATACATTCAGACCTTTCTGTTTGTATTGATAAGCCAGCTTGCCGATGGTGGTTGTTTTACCTACACCGTTTACACCCACTACGAGCATCACATAAGGTTTCTTGCCTGCAGGAACTACAAAATCGTGAAGGTCTACCGTATTATTTTCTGTAAGAAGGGCTGCTACTTCATCCCGGAGTATAGAATTAAGCTCACCGACATTGAGGTATTTATCTTTTGCTACACGGGCTTCAATCCGGTCTATGATTTTGATGGTTGTTTCCAGGCCTACATCACTTGAGATGAGGGCTGCTTCAAGCTCATCCAGGACCTCAATATCAACTGTAGATTTTCCTGCAACAGCTTTTGAAATGCGCTGAAATAAATTTGATTTGGTTTTTTCCAGCCCCTTATCTAATTCCTGTTCTTTTTCTTTTGAAAAAAATGTGTTGAAGAAGCTCATATTGATCGGAATGGTCTAATATAAAGATATCTGAATAGTACGCTTAGACTATTCAGATATCGAAGATTGCAACTATCGGAGGGAAATGAAATCCTGATCGCCTATTTCTCAGCGAAGAAATCTTTCACTTTGTCTTTGTGGATAATGACCTCTTTGTAGGAGTATTTACCCGTCACAGGATCTTTGACAGGCTTAACCACTTTTACAAAATCCCTTCCTGAACCTGCATTTGTTGCCCGTTGAGCAACCTTGGCATTTTTTGAAACCTTGGCCATTTGATGATGATTTTATTATTTGATTTCTTTATGAACGGTGACCTTCTTCAGGATCGGGTTGAACTTCTTCAGCTCAAGACGATCTGGTGTGTTCTTTCTGTTCTTCTGGGTCACATAACGTGACGTACCCGGCATGCCGCTGGTCTTATGCTCAGTGCATTCGAGGATAATCTGGTGTCTGTTACCTTTTGACTTCTTTGCCATGATTGTGCTGGATTACTTCTTCTTTCTTAATGAGACACCTGTATGGAAACCTTCCGCTTTCAGGCGGAGGAGGTAATCGTAGAGTCCTAATTTATCGATATTCCGGATTGCTGAAGTAGAGACGTTTAGCAGTACTGTCTGACCTGTTTCGGGAATAAAGAAACTTTTCTTCTGCAGGTTAGGCAAAAATCTACGCTTTGACTTCATATTCGAATGGGAAACCTTATTACCGGTCATCGGTTTTTTCCCTGTTAACTGACATTCTCTGGCCATGATTTGTGCCTTTATACTAATTATTTAATGTTCTATATATCAAGAAGTTACCTCAAAATATGGTGACTTCGGAAGGAGTCGAACCTTCAACCTCCTGATCCGTAGTCAGGTGCTCTATCCAATTAAGCTACGAAGCCGACTCCTCAAATGGAGTGCAAAGATAAAAGTTTATCGTTGACTTTTTACCAAACGTCTGATGATAATTTCAAACCCCTCATATCCAGATGATTCCGAAGCCGGGTTTAGTATACAAAGACCTTTAAAGTGTCTTTTTCCTTTCCCCTCCGGATGGTGAGCATATAAACCGCGGCAGCCAGGGGCTTAAAATCAAGCATAAAAAAACCCTGCTCGATTTCTTCCGGCTTTACCTGACCCGACTTCACCAGGTCACCGTTAGCGGCATAGAGGTCATAGAATACATTCGTCGAATCACCTCTGACCAGGATACTAACCTTTGCTAATTCACGGGTGACAGGATTCGGTGCTACTGATATTACCCGGATCAATGGCACTACCACTGAATTACATTCATCCAAAGCTGCTTTTAAGGCTGCATCCACCTGGAGTCTTTTACCCGTTACTGTTATGTCTTGTAATGAATTGTTGTTTTTCGCATTTTCCAGGATAAAGTCTTTTATTTTTAAGGCAACCCCATCCGGATCGATGTCCAGGTTATCCAGAAAAGCAGCACATGGAAGGCTATATAATAAAGCAATCGTACCTGTGACGTGTGGAGTAGCTGCACTGGCCCCCCCAAAATTTTTATATGTATTATTAAGGTTAAGGGTATACGTTCCCTCACCCGGAGCTCCCAGATCAATGCTGGTTGAACCAAATCCGGCGCTCTCCCTTATCACATCAGCCAGATCGACATTAGTCACTCCTATCATAAAATCTGAATTGCAGGTCGTTGGCATGTCACCCTCCACGTCAACATTTGCGCCAGTATTGGGAGCTGCTACCACGTTCAGGATTCCTTCAGCTCCAAGTTTGTCATACATCTCACACCAAAGCGGATGATCTGCTGCAAATTCATAGTCAATCCCGCCCGACAAATTAGTAGCCACTACAAATGCACCTTCTGCCCCATTCGTCTGGTTGTATTTTTTACGCATTTCAAGCACATACTCATATCCTTCAATCACAGTAGATTCATGAAGAAGGCCTCCGCTGATCAACATTAGCTTTACAACCCAATTCTCACCGCTTACTCCTTTATTGTTATTCCCCCTGGCACCTATGACTCCAGCTACCTGAGTACCGTGCTCAGCTTTTAAATGCTCATCATCATCTGATATGAGGTTCAATCCCCTGTAATCATCGATGTAATCATTGTCATCATTATCAATGCCATCGTTTGGAATTTCACCTTTGTTTAGCCAGATATTAGGTGCGAGATCCTGATGCAGGACATCATACCCATCATCGATCACAGCTACCACGATAGTATCACCTTGAGGCGTCAATCCTCCTGTAGTAATATCCCAGGCTTTGGGCATGCCGATGAGGTTCATATCTCCCTGGCTGATATATTGAGGGTCATTGGGCACCGTATTTCTCCACTGTATTTTCTGGTCCACCATAACCTGGTTCACACACGGAAGATTTTCAAGGGAATTGATAGCACTTTGTGGCAACTCCACGACCATCCAGGTATCCACCGGAAGCTTCTTTTTTAGATAAGTTGTTTGGTCGAATCCATTGTCCTGCCACCATTGATCAATACATTCAGTGGAGGTGGAGTTCATCCTCACCAGCCATCTGCCCAATGGTTCGGATGAAGGTTGGAGATGAAGTAAGGATAATAATGAGGTATAAAGTAGAATCAATATCATGCTTAAATGTCTTTAATGAACCTGGCTGAATCTTGTAGCTAAACGAAAATACCAGCTCAATCGCATATTTTCAAAAAGATTAATATGACAGGATTCAGAGAGTCATTGACGGTTGAATTTTAATTCTGTCATATCTATCTTCAATGCCCAACGGCAGTATAGGCTCCTTTAAAATTCTTTTCTCCGGCCTGTACCATGAAGGGCAAGTTATTTTCCCGGGGTGGAATAGGACAATTGAATCCATCACTGTAGGCGCAATATGGATTGTAGCATTTATTAAAATCAATGATGATCGTTCCGTCCTCCGTATCTGCTTTAGACATATTCAGGTACCGACCACCTCCATACGTGGTGACTCCATTTGTTTCATCCTTAAATGGTAGAAAAAGGTAGTCTTCAAAGTCTGGATTAGAAAGCAGGGAAAGATTTTCAAATAAGGCAAGTGTGGCATTCTGATTACCCCAGGTAAAAGTTGCTTCGCCCCATTTTCGATACTTACGAGTCAGGCCGCTGTATGTAGGCATATCGAAAGGTTCGGCATTTTCTGTGGCTTTGAATGATGCAGTCAGCCGTGCTTTTTCAGAAGCAGGATAGAAATCCAGTTTATCAAAATCCGCTTCCTTCAAAGGTGAACGCGGATCTTTTAAAAATTCGGATTTATATTCCTGCCTGTATTCGCTGATTTCCTTCGCAAAGGGAGATGAACACCCAGCAAGAACTATGCATATCGAATATAAAATAATGTACCTGATCATGGTTTTTCTTTAGAAGCTACAAGTGCCAGCTGAAGCCCGTCGCCGCTGATACAAAATCCGGTGATAAAATTAATACCATAGAGGGAAAGATCTGCTACTACACTCCAGGAGTTCTGTCCAGGATTCATGCTGTATAGTGTATGATCTTTGCTCATAAAAAATGTTCCGTCCGGTGCCAGTGCAAAATCTTCCGCCTTGACAGGTGTCACTGAAACGACATCAAAAAGCGATGATGCAGGATTATATTTTTTGAGATAATAATAATCCTGGTCAAATTTGTGCACATACAATAATCTGCCATACTTATCAGCAGTTATCGTTTTACCGACGGATGTTGTGATCCGTCTTGATTTGTTTTCATTTGTTTCAAGGTAGGTCAGTGAATTGTCAATCCTGTATAAACCCAATTCATGTGAACTCATCCACGCATAATTGACTACATCATGAATATCTTTCGTCATGCTTTGCATTTTTTGTGTTCTCAGATCAACTTTGTATACCTGTTGATCGGGTGATTCCTGGGATTCTTTTTTCACGAAGGAGAGGGATTGACCGTCAGTATTTATCCTGGGGAAAAATTCACTTGCATTTGTATTTGTGATTCGTTTGATTTTCTTTTCAGGAAGGGATAATTGCCAGATATCATTTTGAATTTCACCAACTTTTCTTACGCTGACCAGTATTTCTCCTCCGGGGGCGAAGCTGGGTTGATACGTATATCCACCTTTATTAAAATTGCTTAGGAATTTTGGACTGTAGATATGGTTAAGGCCATCCGGTGTCTGATGAAGTGAAAATAAATAAAGATCATACCCGGTCTGGCAAAAAATACGGCTGCAGGGAATGCATAATAAAATGCCGAAGCACAAAAGAACTTTAATCCGGGTCGTCATTCAGGAGGAAATGATGATGTTGAGGGCAAAGATAGGCCTTATTGGGTAAGAAGGAAACCGAAGGCTAAGGCGAAGGCTGAGGAAATAATAAAATGCCGTTGTTGGAGTTCGCTCCAACAACCTCGTAGACTCCCTCTCACTGCGGGAGCAAACTCCCTGCAGCGGCATTCTTTAATCCATCTTATATGCCGATGTAAATATCCTGCTCCAGTTGATGCCGTTGCTCATGCTGCCATCTTTTGTTGAAAACCAGATAAAGAGAGGCTTGCCTACGATATGGTCTGCAGGCACGAATCCCCACGCCCTGGAATCTTCAGAATTGTGCCTGTTGTCTCCCATGGCCCAGTAATAATCCTGCTTAAAAGTATATGTCGTAGATGGGACACCGTTGATGATATACTGGCCATTTTCATATTTATAATCATTGTTTTCGTATACATCGATGACCCTTGTATACAGCGCTATGCTTTCAGGTGTCAATGCAACCGTAGCTCCTTTTTTTGGAATATATATTGGCCCATAATTATCCACTGTCCATTTGCCAAAGTGATCTTTATCAAACGGAAATAAATCACCTGAATAAGGTGCCATATCAAAGGGTTGAATCCTGATATTCGGATCCATCTTTTTCAACTCTGCAATTTCATCATTGTCGAGATAAAAGGGAAACTGCCTGTCCTGCGGAATATTGATCCCCATTTCATCCACCTTCTCCCAATTGAGGCCCTGGCTCTCGATCTTATAGATGAACTGCATGTGCTTCGGGTTTGTTACAGCCACTCCATTGATATAAACCTGTTTGTCAATAATCTGAAGGCTGTCACCGGCAATGGCAATACATCTTTTGATATAATGATCTTTCTTATCAATCGGACGCGTGATCAGCTTTGCATTTCCTACATCTCTTTTCGCTTCTGGGCTGGTCCTAACCTGGTGAGCCGTATAAGAGCGTGATGGAGATAAATAAACGCTATCTCCTACCGGCCAGTTAAATACTATAGGTTCATTGCGATCTATACTTTCCAGTGCGGGCAGGCGGAAATAAGGAAGAGAAGGTTTTTCTAAATAAGATTCGCTACCTAGTATAGGTAACGTATTATGAAGCAAAGGGAACATAGCGATGGTCATCGGTGTCCTGATACCATAATGTGCTTTACTGACGAAAAGAAAATCACCCACTAACAATGATCCTTCCATAGAAGGTGTGGGGATCTTATATGCTTCCAATAAGAACATGCGGATAAAAGCAGCTGCAAAAACTGCAAAAACAATTGCTTCCGTCCATTCACGTACAGGTGATTTACGATATGGATTTGTTTTAATTAATTTTTCTGCCTGACGTGGCTTATTGCTTTTGAGGGCCTCAAGGATCTGGTTTTTGTAGTCAGCCTCCCTGGGTATGATGGGGCTAACATATTTATCTTTTTTACTCAGGGCTATTGCTGTGAATATGGCGGGCGCATAGATCACTGCCAAAGCACTATGTCCGAATTTCAATTTGTCAAACGACCTCACAAGGTCAACAGCCATTCCGCAATAAATGAAGATATTGACGATAGGGAATAAAAGCCAAAGCGCATATGCAGGTTTTCTTCCGATGAGCTTACACCATTCCACAAAATTGACGCCGGGGATAAGACCTTTTACTGCAGGAACACCGGCTTTAGGAAAAAGTAAATACAGACTAATGCTGAGAAAAATGTACGAAACAATAAGGAAGATGAGTATGCTCACTGGGCCTGGTTTTTTGTTGTAAGTAAGAGCGGCAAAGATATGTTAAATAGTATGTGGCTTCGATTAATGGCCGTCAGGAATCGACATAAGCGATTAGTGTGCAAATAAATGTTACAAAACCTGCATCCAAAACAGGTCCTGAGAGCATGATTGTCAACGGGTTAGGACCTCGTGGCACGAGTACTGGTGGCACGAGTACTGGTGGCACGACTATTCGCGCTAATCGCGGTCTTCCTCATCCAGGTCGTTGAGCATCTTACCCAGCGGATCACTGAATCCCACTTTCCCTTGTGTCAGTTCCTTTGTGAGCACATCGAGATCAGAAAGAGAATGGAGAACAATCTCTTTATAAACATAATAATCCGATTTCGGCACTTTGTAGAATTCCAGTAACCTGTCCATGCCGGGTACTTTGTCAAGGGTATTGTGAAAGAATTTATCTTCTGCATCATTCGGAAGCTGGACAACATTGCTGTCACCGAAGAAGGCACGAATGGCTCCGTATGGGTCTTTGTCTTTTCCCTTTTTTATTTTTTCAGGATGTGGAAATGTTTCCAGGAATTCTTCACGCACTGCCTGGCTGACCAGTTGAAGTGCAACATTGTATTGCCCTTCCACTTCACCTTCATAGACCAGCTCAACCTTGCCGGTGATGGAAGGAATGACACCCCAGAAATCGGCAATGCGGGCCACTGTTGTAGATTCTTTATTGATCAACACTCTTCGTTCTGCTGTGCTGTATAAATTTTCAAGTGCAGTTATACTAAGTCGTGCAGACACACCTGATTTTTCATCTACGAATTCACTCTTTCTAGCAGCAAAGCTTATTCGTTCTAAAATATTATGCACGACATCCGGTACGAACACTTTTTTTCTTTGTGCTGACGTGATAGAAGCTTCCTGAAGTGTGATCGCTTTTGCCGTGGATATTTCTTCCGGATAATGCGTGAGGATCTGGCTTTCAATTCTGTCTTTAAGCGGGGTAATGATCGAACCCCGGTTAGTATAATCTTCAGGATTGGCAGTGAATACAAATTCAATGTCTAAATCCAAGCGTGTTTTGAATCCCCGGATCTGTATATCACCTTCCTGTAAAATATTAAAAAGTGAAACCTGTATGCGTGCCTGCAAATCCGGGATCTCATTGATCACAAAAATGCAACGATGTGATCTCGGAATAAGACCAAAATGGATCACACGCTCATCGCTGTATGGCAATTTAAGCGTAGCTGCTTTAATGGGATCAACATCTCCAATAAGATCAGCCACAGAAACATCCGGCGTAGCCAATTTCTCCACGTATCGCTCATCCCGATGAATCCATGATACAGGTGTTTCGTCTTTCAATTCCTCCACGATTTTTTTGCCAAAGGAAGAAATGGGATCCATCGGATCATCATTCAGTTCGCTGCCTTTGATGATGGGAACATATTCATCAAGTAATGCAGTCATTAATCTTGCAAGCCTTGTTTTCGCCTGGCCCCTGAGACCTAAGAGCAGGATATTATGTCTTGACAGGATCGCCCGTTCCATATCCGGAATCACGGTATCATCAAATCCGTATATCCCTTCGAATACAGGTTGTTGATTTTGAAGTCTCATGATCAGGTTATCACGAAGCTCTTCTTTTATGGATTTAGGTTGATATCCTGTTTTTTTGAGTTCTCCTAATGTGGTAGCTAATGCCATTAATGTTTAAATTTTCGCTTATTATGTTTGTAATCTAAAAAGATGAAGGACCCTAATCCTTCAAGTGAACTATAGAATGCTTTTCCGTCATTGGCTTTTGTAAATTGATCTACAAACTGAACCAGCCATGGATCACGTGCGATCATAAAAGTCGTGATCGGGATATTTTGCTTCCTGCATTTCACAGCAAGCGCAAAACATCTGGTGAGAATTTTCTTATCAAGCCCAAAACTATTCTGGTAATATTTTTTTCCAATCTTAATGCACGTTGGTTTCCCATCCGTGATCATCATGATCTGCTTATTCGGATTTCGTCTTTTGCGCAATATTTCCATCGCAAGCTCAAGGCCTGCTACTGTATTGGTATGATACGGACCCACCTGGAGATAAGGAAGATCTTTTATTTCAATTTGCCATGCATCATCACCGAAGACGATGATGTCAAGGGTGTCTTTAGGATATTTTGTGGTGATCAGCTCAGACAACGCCATGGCAACTTTTTTAGCCGGGGTGATACGGTCTTCACCATACAGGATCATCGAATGCGATACATCAATCATGAGTACTGTACTCATCTGGGATTGATAAAAGCTTTCATGGATCTGCATATCCTCCTGGGTGAGGCTGAATTCTTCAATCCCGTGGTTGATATGTGCGTTCTTTATAGTTTCTGAAACTGCGATCTGATCCAGTGAATCTCCCCATTCATATGGCTTGATTTCAGCTGTGACTTCATCCCCTATTCCGATGGCATTTGTTTTGTGGTCACCTCTTTTTGATTTTTTCAGATCATCAAATACATCCTCGAGTGCTTTCCGGCGCATTTCAAGTTCCATTTTCGCAGCAGGAACCATCTTATCATTTTTGCCGTCATCTTTGATATACCCTTTCTCTTTAAGATCCCGGATGAAATCTGCCATCCCGTATTCCGGGGTGGTGAGGTTGTATTGCCTGTCAAGCTGGGTAAGCCAACTGAGGGACTCACTTACATTGCCGGATGTATACAGAAGCAATTCTTTGAAAATCTTCAACAGGTTTTCGAAAGGACTGTCGGCGAAGGCATTCGGATCAAATTTTCGGAAACTCCAACTGTACATAATGACTGAATAGGACAATTAAAACAATTGAATTGTTCAAGCCTGGTAAAAGGACACTGGATGATGACCTGGCAAGCAGGAGATAAACGATGTGCGTAAAGGACTTATTTGAGGACGAAGCTGGCTTTGCCGGATTGAAATCCTTTATTATAAATCTCGATCTGGTAGGTCCCGGATTCAAATGCGGTCCCGGGTTGCCAATTGCCACAACCTTTGACGGCATTGTTAGCAAAATCAATCTCTACGGACTGAGTATACTGTATGGATTCTCTGGTGTTAGCTAATTCCAAATTGCCCGATCCCAGGTCCTGGATAGCCATCACTTCACCAAGTGGATTGATGACCCGGATGTAAAATTTTTCCCGGCCATTAGGTACAATCGGATTTTCCTTGGTCATGAAACAGACTTTGATACCATCTATGTCTTTTGCCTTATTTGATTCCTTTTCCTTTCCGGTTCCTTTTATCAGGTAAGCATCGGCAGAAATAGCTTCTACTTTTATGGATGAGGCGATGTTGACTTTATGAGCCAGCTCTTCTTTATCTTTTTGAAGCTGTTCTTTTTCTGTTGCCAGAGCATTACGGGAAGTGGCCAGCTCTTCGTTTGTGACTTTTCCCTGTTCCACCTGGAGAGATAATTCCTGGCGCTGGCTGGCAAGGATTGTATTGGTATCTCTTAAGGCGGCATTTTGTTTCCTGAGGTTTTCAACTTCAGTAACGAATACCCTGAGACGGGCTATTTCTTCACGGGCCTGCTGCAGGTCTTTTGCAGTAGTGATCATCGTGGCTATTTTATCCTTTTGGGCTTTGAGCTCTGTTTTCTGGGTTTCGATCATAGCATTCAGCTCGCTGTTATTTGACCGCATTTCTTCAAGGTCTGAAAGAGCCTGGTAATATTCCTTTTCCAGGTCAGCTTTCAGGCGGGTTTCTTCGATCAGTTCAGAATTCTGGCTCTTGATGAGCTTATCCTGGTTGACTTTGGTATAGATCAGGAAAGCGCTCAGCCCAAGGAGTGCGATAATCGCAACGGTGGCCAATGCCAGTAACTTTTGCTGTGATGATTGTGACATACGTAATAAGCTCGATTAAATAATATATAGTGAGTCGTTGGAATCCAAAGAAAGGGGTCAGATTCAGGGGATTAAGCCTTGCCGTAACGAGGTTGAGACAAATATCTGATTTTTTAGCTTAGGATTGTAATTCTGGCACCAATTCCCTAACTTAGGTGGCTTGATTGACTATCAAACCAGGGATATTAACGAAAACAGAATTAAAGATATTTCCTGGATTTTTTCACCAGTTAAATACCTCACCCATGCCCTCACTGCAGCACATTTTGTTTCTCGACGTAGAAACGGTATCTCAACACCGTGAATTCCATGAAATGGATGAACACGGAAAGCAACTCTGGCAACAAAAGATTGGATTTATGGCCCGACGGGATGATCATCCCTGGTCAGAGGAAGATTTCGCCCAGAGCTACAAGGAAAGAGCGGCTATCTATGCTGAATTCGGAAAAGTAATTGTGATCAGCGCAGGTATCATCACCCTTGGTGAAGACAATACCCAGAACCTGCGTATCAAATCCTTCTATGGCCACAATGAGGCAGAAGTGCTGGAAGCATTCAACTATATCCTGCAGAAAAATTTCAACGATCAGAATACGCATGTACTGTGCGGACATAATATCCGTGAATTCGATATACCCTACCTGTGCAGGCGATTGACAGTTCATGGGATTGAACTTCCTTCCCTGATCAATATCAGTGGTAAAAAACCATGGGAAATAAAATTTATAGCGGATACACTTGAACTTTGGAAATATGGAGATCACAAGAATTTTACATCTCTTGACCTGCTGGCTTATTCATTAGGAATTCCTTCTCCGAAAGATGTGATGGATGGAAGCATGGTTGGAAATGCGTATTGGGAAGAGAACAGATTGGAAGAAATAAAACAGTATTGTGAAAAAGATGTCGTGACTGTTGCGCAGGTTTGGCTTCGACTCAATAATTATCCTGTTTTGACGGAAGAACAGATTGTAATCACTAATTGAAGTGATTTATTTTTAGGATACAGTTTTACCTGCTTCGAATTTTGAATAAAGTGCTTCGACCTGCTCTACTCATCCTATGGCTACAGCTCAGCAACCATTTTGAATTCTGAATTTAGAAGTAAGGAAAAATTACAATTCATATAGAATTGACATCTTAAGACAGGGAATATCAGTTTAATCAATTATATTTGAAAACACACGGTTTTAAACTTTTGTGCTTTTTGTGTTTGATATTATTTCAATAAAATATTCTACCATGAAATATGCTTTACTTTTCATTTTTACCTCCGCCTTTAGTTCTATTCTATATGGACAGCATTTTACAGATGAAGGCAATACCTGGTATATGACTGTTGTGAATTGGGAATTGAATACTGCGTTGGAATTCCAGGTTAAAATTGGCGAGGATACGTTGATAAATAATCTAAGTTATCATACCGTAATCAGGAATGATGAGTTAATTCCGAATTGGTATCAGCTGAACTATTTTTTAAGAGAAGATGATGATAAAAGAGTTTTCATTCTGGATTCCACCGGCCATGAAGGCATTCTGTATGATTTCGGGTTAGAATCAGGGGAACAAGTTGAACTCTGGAATGGTTTTACTGTGACTATCCGGTCAATTGATTCGGTCCAGGTGGCTAACAATCAAATGCAAAGTAGATTAAAAATCATAGCCAGAATGGGTCAGACGGGGGAAGAATGTTCTGCAGGGGCAGAATGGATTGATGGTATTGGTAATGTGGGCCCAATTCCATATCAATATTGTAATAATACGCTCAATATTTCCTACGGAATCGGGTGCTTTTTCAGGGAAAATACCGCATTGTACTATCCTGCTGAATCAAGCTGGTGTGAGAGTTTTGTGACAGCTACGAACCAAATAAACCAAACTGGTATAGATGTTTTTCCAAATCCTGTAAACGATTTTCTTTCAATTCGATTTGATGACAGAATTACCAATCCAAAAGACATTCAGTTATTTAATATAGAAGGTCAGCTTATCTATCAAAATAAAACTATGGAGAGTCTGCACGAGATTGATATGTCACAAATGGCTTTTGGTACATACATACTGCGGGTAGTTTCGGCAGATCGAAATCTGGTGATAAAGAAAATAGTGAAGCAATAACCTGGTTAGTGGTTATTACGAGGTTATGTGACTTTTCTTAAGGGTTTATTTTCGGGTAATATCTCTGGTAATAAAACTTCTGAATTCTTCATTTTTAATTTTCCTTCTAAATTCAGAATTCAAAATTCCTTATTCAAAATTCGAAGAAACGAAATCATAAAATCATTCGAGAAACTCCCTACTATGCTCTTGCTATTTTATCCTCGTCATCATCTTGCACTGCCTGAAAGCACCATTGTTATTTTCAACTTCCAACTGGTATAAATAATTTGCCTTTGGGATATCCAGGTCTTTAAGATTGACTTCTATTTTATGTTCGCCGGCGTTCAGACCTGTTCGATTGATCGTGGCTACTTTTTTACCTGAGAGATCATACAATTCAAGTTTAACATTTGAATTTTCCTTTAATGTAAATGGAACCACAGTTTCCACATTAAACGGATTTGGATAATTCTGACCCAGCTTAAATTGTCCTCCTGTCTCCGGCTCAAGTTTCTGCAATGCAGTTGTACCTGTACCATCGATGGTTACTTCAAGATAACTATCATAACCTCCTGTGTCAGGATTTGAAGTGAGTGTGGCTAATTGTAAAGCATACCCATCTGCAAAAACTCCATCGGAATTGAATGTCTGTGGATCAGCACCATACTGTGTATAGGGAGCATGAGTTGTAAGCAATGCATTCTTTTCAGCTAATGGATATGTAAGCTGTGAAGTAACCTGCAGCACTGAGCTTAAGAATACCTGGAAATGTATATGGCATATACGACCTGGATACCATCCGGGAAAAATGGTTGTAAAACTGACTTCACCATTTGCGTCAGTCATCTGAATTCCCCTGAGGAAGGTTTCACCCACATGATTCTGAGTACCCTGATGAGCATTCGTCGTGTACCCACTGTAATACCCGTGCGCACTGCATTGCCATACATCAACCCTTGCATTCGGTATCGGAAGACAATTAGAATCGCCCACGATTTTTATTTTTTGATTCAGGATAATACCTTCCTGAGACTCCCTGATGTCAGTGCGGAACATTGCCTGGTTATTATGCAGATCAAGCGGATATGGACCAGCAGTCTCTGAAGGTATCAATGTGCAACCACCGCCTACAACAGGTATTTTTGAATTCGCTTTTGCAGATTTTGTAAATGGAATTAGCGATGCTGCACCTGCCAGGCCTGATAATCTGAGAAAATCTCTGCGGTTGTTCATGATACCTCAATTTTTATTTACGGATGCCCAAAATTAGCCAATAAATCAACATACTGGCGCTCATCCTCACATCGTGAAACGTGAGACGTGAGGCGTGAGATACGATACATTGGTTGTAGAGACGGCGATTTATCGTGGCTTTTTTACAACCAAACATTTCTGAAAAATAAAAATTCGTAACCCCAAACAAGAGCTACGAATTTTTATAATTGTTAACGGAAACTTAGTTGACTACAACGCCCTTGGTCACACTCTGGTTGCCTTGTTTTAGATGGATGAAATAATGTCCATTCGGAACATCCGGAAGCAATACCTTTTGTGACACAAGGCTATTGATCCCTTTCGAACCTGTCCATGATTTAATTTCATGTCCCCATTTATCCATCATCGTTGCAGACCATGGTTCGCCATTTGACATCCATTCTAAAGTTGTATTGTTAGATGCTGGATTCGGGAAAATTTTAAAATGAACATCCTTAAATACTTCATTCTGTATCGCTGTGAAAATAGTGCATCCTTCGATGAGCGGCAGGAACTGGATATCAGGACTGAGTATCGATTTAATTGTTTTTTCACTCATCCCTAACCAATCCTTCAACACCGTACCATAAACCGATCTGAAATCATATTGCAAGGCAACACCTTCCTGTGGATCTGCACCAGCATCGATTTGTGCATTGTCACCCAATACACCTGGTTTAACACATGAACCAAATAACATCAAAGGGGCTGCAGTACCATGGTCTGTTCCACCACTATCGTTTGATTTGATCTGGCGTCCAAATTCTGAAAATGTCATTGTTACTACCTTTTCATCCATGCCGGACAGTTTCAGATCCTGTTGGAACAAGCCCATTGCTTCTGATAACTGGCTAAGTAGCATAGCATGATTTCCCTGAGTAGTATCATCATCAGTTTGTGCAGAATGCGTATCAAATCCACCCAGTGAAACGATATACACTTTTGTTTTCAGTCCACCTGATATCAGCAGTGCTACATTTTTTAATTGACCTGCGAGGCGATTGGTAGCCGGATAGGTGACATGATTGGCACCACCCTCAGCCGAATCCAGAATAACATCTGCATACGCATTCGTCTGCGCAATAGCATCCATCAGGAATCTTAATTCTTTACCATAATTATTATCCGGGAAATTTCCTGTTTCACCTTCTTCCAATGGTTTCAATGCAAACGGATCATTTAAGGCTAATGAAAAATTGGTGAGCGGCCCCTGGCATGTTTCTGATACCAATGATCCCATCGTAAGTGCGAAAGGGGATTCATGATCTGCATTTGGATATCCTTCAGGATAATCCGGATAGGAATCATAAAAATATCTTCCCAACCAGCCTGTCGAAATATATTCTGTTGCCGAAGAACCTGTAGTCCAGATATCCGTAGAGCGGAAATGTGAACGGTCCTGGTTAGGATATGAAACACCTTGTACAATACCCATTTTTCCATCCTGATACAATTGATGCATGTGTGTCATAGCAGGGTGTAACCCCAATCCGGTTTCAATAGAAAGCACACTGGATTCAGGAATCAATATATTCGAACGAAGCGTGCTTAATGCGCTGTATTGATCTACAGGGATCACGCAATTCAACCCATCATTTCCACCACTGAGCTGGATCAATACAAGCACCCTGTCATTCTCCGGTCCCTGGCCGTACATAAAAGGAAAGGGGACCGCGCCCAATTTCATTCCATTGAGTAAAACGGGTACTGAAGTAAGAGCTCCTGTGCGTAAAAAATTTCTCCTTTTCATAGATTTTATTTTTGATGGCTTGTGGCCAGGGCTATTATTGTAATTGAAATTCAGGCAAACCTAATAATGCCATAAAGAGTGCTTTCAGACGGTTTTCAACACCCATGCGAATCGTGTCATTCGTAGGGTCATTGAGATAAGCACCATATTCAATATTCCATTCGAAATCCGGGAGACCGGGTATCAGCACATCTTTGAGATAATCGAGTTGTGCCTGTGTCAAAGGATATGGAAGTACAAGATCAACCAATGCCAGGATCATATCATTCGGATCCGTTGAATTCGGAATGGCATCTACCACTTTAAGGACATCGATCCCATAAGGCCTGTTGAAAACAGCATTGACACTCGTAGCCATTCCATCTGTCATCGCACGCCGCGTGGTCAGGGTTACACTATTTATCCAGTTCCTGTAAAAAACAGGTTCCTGGTAATATGCTTTCCATCCGGCTACATCAGGAGGCGTGAACATATCCTGCTGCAACGTGGTATTCAGATTATGCAGTGCGAGCCAGAGCTGATACGTCTGATTCAGATTGAAATTCGTTGTAACACCAAAAGGTTTTATCGTTGACATTGTAAAATCAACTGGTGCTTTGATCATTGCACCGATTGCATTTTCATGATAAAAATGTTCGCTTTTAAGCAATGCAGATAAAGCAGGTTGGATTTCATAATTACCCTGTCGTAATACTTCAGCGAGCGGCTCGATGACAGAAGATTCAATTTCATCATCGATAAAATAATAAACAAACCACCGGTAAAGATTTCTAGCCATGAAGCGTGAAACTTCATCTTTAGCCAGAATGATTTCTATGACTTTTTTGTATTCCTGATCACCCAGGTTACTTATCACTGCATTTCCGAAGCGGTTGGAAAGAGTTTTGGTACCTGTATCGTGGCGGTTTGCTCTGAAAACGGAATTGGGCAAAGGTCCAGCAGCTCTAAATGCCTCACCATTAGATGTCCATCCTGTCAGTGCACGGGCTATTTCTTTGATATCCTGTTCAGTGTAATTCGTGTAATCACCTGGGCCTGCATCAACTCCCTTGCCAATGGTGAATAATTCTAATAATTCACGTGCATAATTTTCATTTGGTGCATTTTTGTTGCTTTCATTTCCATTGAGATACAGGAGCATCAATGGATTCACTGTCATTTCTTCAACCAGTGTTCTGAAGTTGCCGGTAGCATTGTCTCTCAACAGTTTTATATATTGATAAACCATTTTAACAATATTGGCATTTGCCGTGGGAAAATGATTGTGCCAGAAGAGGACCATTTTTTCCCTGATGCTGACACCTTCATTCAGAAAAATAGAAAGCTGCCAGGCGCGGATAGATCGCTGAGGATAATTTAAACCTTGTGTGATCGCTGCATATACCCATGAGCTTCCGACCGGGACATTGGGATCATTTGCTTCGTTGTAATTGATGGGTTCTCCCGGATCGGGTGCAGGAGCAAATAATTTCTGGATAGTAAGGTCAAGTCCATCCGTGACTGCCTGGGCGATTTGTGTCGCATTAGGTGCAAACATGGCCCGCTTAAGAAGATGACGGGCGGTGTTTTTATCCCATGTTCCTGTGTAGGGATCCAGGTTACCCCTGATCTCAACGGGTGGGGCTACTAAAATCGAACTCATGGTCCGATTTGTTTTGGATGAAGGACGATGCTGCGTCTGAGCCTTCAATATATTCGGGAAATCTAATTCTTCTGCCATAAGTTGGAACCGGCTTTAATGCTGAACAAGTTGGACTGCTGTCTATAGAATAAGTTTAATTCTATCAATTAAATATATGATTTGCAAGCGGTATGAAGGGTGTACCTGTAATAAAGAGTGAGGATTGGAGAGGATGTACTCACTAACAAGGAGAGGATTTTCGTGTTCAAATAATTCCACCCACCCGGAGGTAAGGTGTGGCACACTTAGGTGTGGCACACCTAAGTGTGCCACACTGTCTTAACCATCTGATAATCTGTCCCCCTGGATACTTATGCACATTTCATTGTGAATAACTTTTTATGAAGATTAAATACGACCTATTGTAATGTACAATTGAAAACCAAATCAATATCCTATATAGGAAATCAACTCAACCTGAGAAGATTGAACACTTTGCAATAATTTATTCCAAGCGATAGATCTCGATTAATCAGAATATACGCTTGAGCACATCAGAAGGTATTTCAAAATCTTTATTTAAGAAGATTTCATTTAGATCAAGAGAAAGTAATTCCTTCGCCAATTCAATATTGCAAATGGAATGTAAACTTTTACCCAGAAATTCCTGGTACGAACTAAACTTATATTCTTCAGCAGACTTCACTAGTCCCGCAGCTTTGGGATTATTAAGAATATAGAGAAAACACCATAGGGAGTAGTCCTCGAGATGGGCTTCGTTTGAAGTCATTTTGGCTTTTGTATTCTGTTGGAACAATGAACCTGTTCTATGAAATCTTTTATTGATCCCTTTAGAATAGCTACTTAATAATTGTTGCAGCCCCCATGAAAAGAGGGACATCTCTAAACGAGGTTTTCTCTTACGATGAGGAAGCCGGTTTGTTTTTTTGTAAGGCAAGGTTGTAATCTCATTTGCATAAATCATCAAATGAAAATGATTTGGCATCAGAGAATAACCTAAAATTTCGCAATAGGGTACGAGGTACTTCTTGGTTTTCTCAAGAAAGTAGTAGTAATTGGCTTCCTCGTAAAAAATTTGTTGCTTGTTGTTACCACGATTATAGACATGGTAAATCTGTCCCGGAATGAGATTCATAACTGGTAAAGTTTAAATTGTTTTCAACGATTCTGCAGCCAGATTTTTCAGCTTTTTCCTGTGGTGGTCAGATGAAGCACTCCTGCATTGTTGATAAAATTAGGGCTTGATTCAATATCACGCTTGAAAAATTTTCCTCAGATGAATGATATTCAAAAATATGTTGAAGCAAGGTGTGGCACACTTAGGTGTGCCACATCTAGGTGTGCCACACCTAAGTGTGCCACACTGTTTCAAATAGCTGATTGTCTGTGGCTTAGAATACTTATGCACATTTGTCTGTGAATAACTTTTTTGACACGGAAATCAATGGAATGTTTCATTAAAACACCATGCCTCTAATGCCCCTTTTAGCCTATTGTCTATCTTGTCACCGAATCCAAATTGTTTCATGAACATTCTCGTTACAGGTGCTGCAGGTTTTATTGGTTTTCACACTTGTGAAGGCTTAATAGCTGATGGCCATAAGGTACATGGGCTGGACAACCTGAATGCATATTATGATCAAACCCTTAAACATTCAAGGTTAAATAATCTTGGTGTCAATACAGATAACCTGGTCAGCGGAAATGAATATGAAGGAAAAAATGGTTTTACCTTCCATTACCAGGATCTTCTTGATGTGGACGATCTCAATACACTGGTCTCTGACATAAGGCCTGAAGTCATCATTCATCTTGCGGCGCAGGCAGGAGTAAGGCATAGCATACGTCATCCGCAATCCTTCATCGATAGTAATATCCAGGGGTTTTTTAATGTGCTTGAAGCCTGTAGAAATTACCCGGTTAAACATTTGATCTATGCAAGCAGCTCAAGCGTGTATGGTACGAATGCTGAAATCCCGTTCAGAGAATCGGCACAGACTGATCATCCTATATCGCTATATGGTGCTACAAAAAAAGCCGGAGAAGTACTTGCTCATTCTTATGTGGAACTGTACAAAATTCCTTCAACCGGATTGAGATTTTTCACTGTCTATGGACCATGGGGACGCCCGGATATGGCGTATTATAAATTTGCCAATCAGATCATCAATAGCGAAACCATTGAAGTTTATAATGAAGGTGAAATGTCACGTGATTTTACTTACGTCGATGATATCATCAGCGGAATAAAAGCATTGATTAACCACCCACCCGATACAGCTTCTGATACACCACACCGTATTTTGAATATAGGCCGAAGCTATCCTGTCAATCTTCTGGATTTCATCGAAACACTTGAAAAATACCTGGAACGAAAGGCTGATAAAAAATTTATGCCTTTGCAACAAGGGGATATTCCTTCCACATGGGCTGATACACGGGCTCTGCAGGATCTCACCGGGTATGCACCTTCAACCAATCTTGACGATGGCATCCGTAAATTTGTCGATTGGTACAAATCCTATCATCCTATTTCTTAACCCTCAACCGTAACTATGAAGCCAGTCTCTTTTATTGTTCCTGTATATAATGAAGCTGAGAATGTAGATCAGCTGCATAAGGAAATAATGGCAGTCGCTTCAACGCTCGGTGTTGAATTTGAAATTATCCTGGTGGATGACGGATCCACAGATGGTACGTATAAAAAATTAAAAGAGCTTCATCCGGCAACCATTATCCGGATGCGTTCCAATTTTGGACAAACGTCTGCACTGGATGCCGCTATCAAAGCTTCGAAATATCCTTACCTCGTAGCCATGGATGCAGATCTGCAAAACGATCCTGCAGATGTTCCTTCTTTAATAAATCACCTGGAAGAAAATGAATTCGATGTAGTTTCTGGCTGGCGCAAAAACAGGAAAGATCCTTATGCAAAAAAATTCGTCAGCCGGGTAGCCAATCTAATCAGGACCTTTCTCATAGATGATGGCATTCATGATAGTGGCTGTACATTGAAAGTTTACAGGAAAGAATGTTTTGAAAAAGTTACCCTGTATGGTGAGATGCACCGGTTCATTCCTGCATTGCTTAAAATGAAAGGTTACCAGGTTGGAGAATTACCGGTAAATCATAGGCCCCGTACGGCAGGAAAATCAAAGTATAACATGAAGCGTACGCTGAAAGGACTGGTGGATATGATCATGATATGGTATTGGAACAGGTATGCCACTCGACCCTTTCATTTCCTCGGTACTGCCGGCATTCTGATCATGATCTTCAGCTTTTTTTCAGGGCTGATGACCCTTAAAGAATTTTTCCAGGGGCAGGATATGTCAGAAACCTTCTGGCCGATGTTTTCACTGATGACATTTTTGATCGGGGTACAGTTTTTTATTCTTGGATTTATCAGTGATATGCTGATGAAGACATATTACGGGCAGGAGGGAAGAACGGTTTATTCAGTTAAGGATGTGATTGAGAATAAATAAAAGGGCGGAAAATGCAGAAAGGGAAATAGGGAAATATTAAAAGTTTAGTTGGTTTGTTAAATTGAATTTCAGACCAAATATTCATCTTAATACCTAAACCTTTAACTTCATAAACCTTATAAACCTATAAACCTTTATAAACTTTAAATGATATCTTGTTAAAAACAAATAGTATAATAATTCTACAAAAATGCCTTCAACGTATATAAAAGGAATTGGATTTTATGTTCCTGAAAATGTTGTCACCAATAAAGACCTGGAAAGGTACATGGATACTACGGATGAGTGGATCCAGGAACGTACAGGCATACAGGAACGCAGGTATAATACCAGGCATAAAGAGGCCACTTCTACCATCGGTGCGAAAGCAGCTCAAAGAGCTTTAGAGGATGCGGGTATGAAGGCTGATGAAATTGACTTTATCATTTTTGCAACATTAAGTCCGGATTATTATTTTCCCGGATGTGGTGTACTTGTGCAACGCCAACTTGGAATTAACAACAAGGAAATAGGAGCACTTGATGTGCGCAATCAATGTAGTGGATTTATCTATGCATTGACTGTCGGAGATGCGCTCATCAAAACAGGGATGTATAAAAATATTCTCCTCGTGGCTGCGGAAACACATTCAATGGGTCTTGACTACAGTACGAGAGGACGTAATGTCACCGTGATTTTCGGTGACGGCGCAGGTGCTGTAGTGTTAAGTGCTACGGACGACCCTTCACGCGGAATTCTTGCAAATGCATTACATGCTAATGGTGAATTCGCAGAAGAGCTTGCCATGATCAACCCGGGATCTCATGGCGGTGTACATGCAGAAGATCCCTCTATCTATGGTTATGAACCATCGGAATACGGCAATACATTCATCAGTCCAAAAATGTTGGAGGATGAAATGTTCTTTCCGAATATGAACGGTCCATTGGTTTTTAAAAATGCAGTTGCAAAATTTCCTGAGGTGATCAATGAAGTATTGACAAAAGCGGGTCTTGCAAAATCGGATATTGACCTGCTGGTATGTCACCAGGCTAATTTGCGCATCAGCCAGTTTGTGCAAAAAACAATGGGTCTGAAAGATGACCAGGTCTGGAATAATATTCAACATTATGGTAATACTACCGCAGCCTCTATTCCGATTGCGTTGGCAGAGGCATACCAGGCGGGCAAAGTAAAAAAAGGTGACCTGGTTTGTCTTGCTGCATTTGGAAGCGGCTTTACATGGGGTGCATCACTGATCAGATGGTAAATGCTTTAACTAAGAATTGAATCGTGTATGAAAGTTGATATCCTTTTTATTGCAGCTCATCCGGATGATGTGGAACTATGTTGTGCAGGCACGGTATTCAGTCATATTGCCCAGGGATATTCGATCGGAATTGTAGATCTGACTGCCGGAGAATTAGGGACGCGAGGAAGTGCAGCTATCCGTGCAGAAGAAGCAGCAATGGCTACCAAGATCATGGGTATTTCTTTCCGGGAAAATCTTGAGCTCCGGGATGGCTTTTTTGATTTTTCCGAATCCAACAAGCTTGCCATCATCAGGGCAATAAGAAATCATCAACCGGAAATCGTGATCACCAATGCCATCCGTGACCGGCATCCTGATCATGGCCGGGCTTCACAATTAGTTTCTGAAAGCTGCTTCCTGGCCGGACTGCCAAAAATCGGCGTTAATATCGGCGGCCAGTCATTAGCTGCCTGGCGGCCACGTCATGTATATCACATGATCCAGGATCGCTACATCGCCCCGGATATTTGTGTTGATATTTCTGCGTACATCGACAAAAAGACTGAGGCAGTAATGGCCTTTAAATCCCAGTTTTACAACCCGGTGTCCGCGGAACCAAACACACCTATTTCAGGTCTTGATTTCCAGGAATTTCTAAAAGCACGCGCCCGGGAAATGGGAAGACTGATCGGAGTAGAATATGCTGAAGGTTATACCTCTGATTCGCCGGTACGCAAAAACAATCTTCTCGATTAAGTGTTGATTAATTTATCTCCGGCAATGGAGGTTTTACCTGTGTTTCTTGCTTTCATTCGGAATGAGCTAATCAGCTTGCTCAAACGGTATAAATACAGTTCAGACAGGAATGATTAGACTTGGAATCCTTTATTATTGTGGCGATAAATTTTGACAATTCAATTTCTCACTAACGAGCTTCCGGGCGTAACCCAAAGTAAATCGAAAACAAAAAACATAATATGATGAAAAAATTTACACTTTTATTCTTGTTCTTGTGTGCAGGAACTGCTGCTTTCAGTACTACGGTTACCATTACTAACACAGGATTCGAATTCCAACCCTTCTCTGTTACCATCACTCTGGGTGACAGCGTAAGATTCACAGTTGACAACATTCACAAGCCTGTAGAAGTAAGCGAACAAACCTGGAATGCAAACGGGAAGACTCCACTTCCGGGTGGGTTCAATTTACCATTTGGAGGCGGATTGGTATTACCTGCTGATCTGGGTGTTGGTACACACTGGTATGTTTGCGATCCTCACGCTTCAAATGGCATGAAAGGGACGATCATAGTAGAGGATGCTACTGCAACAGAAGACATTCAATTTCCTGCTAAAGTTTCTATTTATCCAAATCCATCAAACGGAAAATTCCAATTGATCATGGATAACACTGAACTTTCTAAAACTTTTGATCTGAACATATATGATATGGAAGGAAAAAGAGTGTATATAAAATCCAGATCAGAAATGGAGATTGTCAATGATATCGATCTGTCAAGTTTCCAGAAAGGAATTTATGTATTGAAACTTGACGACGGCAGGAGATTTTACAGTACGAGGGTTATTCTCCAGTAACATTGAAATACAACGCTTGAACTAAAAACCAAAACTTTTATTTCAAGATTGGAAAATAGAGTTGGCAGATGAAAGTCTGTCAACTTTTTTTTTGTATCCTATCTACTTTTTTTAAATCTTTTATGGTGATAGTGAATTTGTTCTTTAATTCAAATACCGCATGTAAAGTGGGGTCTTGCCTTCCATCCAGTTTGTATAATTAAGAGACCCTAGTCTAAACCTTGGTGCCAGTTTACTTTTTGCTTCAATTTTATATTCCATTTTACAAAACATACCCGGAAGATGGTTTGGCATGCAACTCATTAAGAAAGTGGAAGGAGTTGGAGCTAATGATTTACTTTCAAATAAAGTATATTGAAAATGATTTTTCCAAATGTCCTGGTAATCAGATTTGAGAAAAATCGTTGCAGAAGAATCTGTAGTACCTGACATTGGCTTATCAACCTGTGCATTCAGGTGTACAACGGAAACCAGAAAAAACAATATTATCAAATTTCTCATGTTTGCAGCACTCCTGTGTTAAATGGTTCGATAGTTCCGTGATCAGCAGCCTCGATGGCTTTTGAAATAAAATCTCGTGTATCCCTCGGATCAATAATCTCATCTACCCACAACCGCGCTGCAGCATAATACGGAGTGGTTTGTTCCGCATATCGGGAACTAATCTGTTCGAAGAGTTTCTTTTCTCCTTCCGGATCAGGCTTATGACCTTTTGCTTCAAGGGAAGTAACCTGGATCTGTGTAAGCACTTTCGCAGCCTGTGCACCGCCCATCACCGCAATCTTTGCTGTTGGCCAGGCTACTATAAATCTTGGATCATAGGCTTTACCACACATCGCATAGTTTCCTGCACCATAACTATTGCCGGCTATGATAGTAATCTTAGGTACGGTACTATTAGCTACTGCATTTACCATTTTTGCTCCGTCCTTTATGATGCCACCATGTTCTGATCTTTTACCAACCATAAATCCTGTGACATCATGAATAAAAACAAGCGGGATTTTCTTTTGATTGCAGTTTAATATAAAACGGGTGGCTTTATCAGCAGAGTCAGAATAGATCACACCACCTAATTGCATTTCACCTGTTTTCGTTTTTACTACTTCACGTGAATTCGCTACAATTCCGACAGACCATCCATCGATCCGCGCGTAACCACATAAAAGTGTTTGTCCATAATGCTCTTTGTATTGAAGAAAATCTCCGCCATCGATGATATGACGAATGATTTCAAGCATGCTGTATGGCTTAGATGCATCAGATGGCATCAATCCCAGGATTGAATCTTTCTCTCCGGGAGGAGGAACAGATTTATCCCTGTTTAAACCGGCAGTAGGCCTGGGCCCCATCTTATCGACAAGATCACGGATGGTTTTAAGACAAGTCTGATCATCAGGCATTTTATAATCTGTCACACCTGAAATCTCACTATGCGTTGTTGCACCTCCCAAAACTTCCTGATCAACTTCTTCACCAATAGCTGCTTTAACAAGGTAAGGTCCGGCTAAAAAAATAGAACCCGTTCCTTCCACGATGAGTGATTCGTCAGACATGATAGGGAGATAAGCACCACCTGCAACGCATGAACCCATGATAGCAGCAATCTGTGGAACACCCATTGAAGAAAGCTTTGCATTATTCCGGAATATTCTTCCAAAATGTTCTTTATCCGGAAAGATCTCATCCTGCATTGGAAGATATACGCCTGCGCTATCCACGAGATAAATGATCGGGATGCGATTCTCCATGGCTATTTCCTGGGCTCGAAGATTTTTCTTTCCGGTGATCGGAAACCATGCACCTGCTTTGACGGTGGCATCATTAGCCACAATCACACAAGTACGACCGGAAACTTTTCCTACCATCACTATTACACCGCCGGCAGGACATCCACCATGTTCTTCATACATCCCTTCTCCTGCGAAAGAACCTATTTCGAGAGGAATTGTATTCGGATCCAGCAATAATTGAATTCGCTCCCTGGCTGTTAATTTTCCCAGCTCGTGTTGCTTGTCAATTTTCTTTTGTCCGCCACCAAGAGAGATGGATTCAAGTTTCCGCTGCATCTGGGAAACGAGAAGCTTCATCGCATCTTCGTTTTTATTGGTATCGATATTATATGACGCCATGAAGCGAAAGATAGGCAGTTTACTGTAGTAAGCCCAATCTTCTATGGTACCACGATCAGGAAATCAGAAAACACATATACTATTTTCATATAATTTAATGTATTGATTTTCAGAATTTTAATATTAAATCACCAACCTTATTCTGGATAAACCGGCAACAAATGATTATTTTCATGATCACATCTCAATTCAATGTATAAGAAACCTATTAACCTGATCAGCGACACCGTAACCAAACCCGGAGCTCCAATGCTTGAAGCCATGATGAGCGCTGAAGTGGGTGACGATGTATTCAGGACAGATCCAACAACGAATGCGCTGGAAGAAAAAATAGCTGACATGTTTGGCCATGAAGCGGCTTTGTATTGTCCATCCGGGACGATGACAAATCAGATAGCTATCAAAGCTCAGACACAACCTCTCGATGAAATTCTGTGTGATGAGCTATCCCATATTTACCGCTATGAACTCGGGGGATATGGATTTCATTCGGGCGTGGCAATACATGTGATGAGAGGAAAGAATGGTATTGTTTCTCCTGATATGGTCCACCAGGCAGTTAAGCCAAAAGCTGACTGGAATCCGAATACAAAACTTCTCTGTCTCGAAAATTCGGTGAATATGGGTGGTGGAAATTATTACACGCTTGATCAAATCCGGCCCATCGCAGAAGCCGCCAGATCACATCAACTTAACGTTCATCTGGATGGTGCAAGACTGTTTAATGTACTGGTTGAAACCGGAGAAACCACCTTAGCATACGGACAGATATTTGACAGCATTTCTGTTTGTCTTTCAAAAGGACTTGGCGCTCCTGTTGGATCATTATTGTCCGGAAAGAAATCAATGATTGATTATGCACGACGTGTACGTAAAGTAATGGGTGGAGGAATGCGTCAAACAGGTTATTTGGCTGCAGCAGGAATTTATGCACTGGATCATAATATCAAACGTCTCAAAGAAGATCATGAGCGTGCCCGGATATGTGGAAAGAAGCTGGAAACTGTCTCCTGGGTGAAGGAAGTTTCACCGGTAGCTACGAATATCATCATATTCAAAGTTGCAGATCAACTTACTGCTTCTGAAATTGTTAATAGGTTAGCTTCCAAAAATATCCTTTGCTCAGCTGTCACGGATAAAATCGTGAGATGGGTATTTCACCTGGATATTGATGACGAAATGATCGATTATGTCGTTGATATGTCAGGAAAACTGGCTTAGGATCGGGCTAAAACCACGATCTTTGCAACTCCGCATCAGTGAGCATTTCAAATGACTAATTTTGATAAATGAAAAATATTTTACTTTTTCTGATTCTCCTTCCTACTCTTTCACAGGCACAGATTTCCAGCAACATGACTTTATTGTCGAACCTGGATTTACCGAATCTGCCTACTCAATTTGGTTGTCAATATGGAGATGTCTGGGGATATACATATCCTAATGGAAATGAAGTCGCCATCATTTCAACTATAGAACAGATTTGGTTTGTGAATATCACTTCTCCGGCAAATCCGGTGATCATCCTCGCATATACCGTGACGAATGCAGGTACAAGCAATGTGAATACATCCCTTTGGAGAGACTTTGATACCTATCAACATTATATTTATGCAGTTTCGGATCAGCAAACTTCCGGACTTTTGATTTTTGATATGGGAGTGATTCCGGGAACAATAAACATGGTGTACCAGAGCAATGGTTTTTTCAATCGTTCACACACTTTATTTATTGATCAGTTAAATAAAAAGCTTTATGCTGCAGGAACTGACACGCAAAACAATGGTTTAAAAATACTTGATCTGACGAATCCTACAAGTCCCACTCTCTTTGCTTCAGTTCCATTGAACACGGTTGGAGGAGGTTATGTCCATGATGTTTATGTCAGGGATAATATTGCTTTTTGCAGTCACGGTAGCTTATCAAAAATCCAGATCTATGATTTTCTTCACCTGCCCACCAGCTTTCGCGTTGTAGGTGATATTGCAAACTATCCTGAACCCGGATATAATCATAGCAGCTGGATTTCTGACGATGGACTGACATTAGTATTTACAGATGAAACTGTTGGCAAGGATGTAAAGATTGTGGATATAACAGATACCGCAGAAATTTCGAGTAATGATATTCACACTTTCTTTTCTGAATTGTTGCCGGCTAGTGCTCCCGGCGAAAGTGAAGCTCACAATCCATACATTATCGGTGATTTGGCATTTATCTCTTATTATGAGGATGGTGTCCAGGTATTTGATATTTCAAATCATGCTGCAGTAACCAATGTAGCCTACTATGATACCTATCCGTCGAATACCGAATATCATGGCTCTATTGGTTGTTGGGGCGTCTATCCGTTTTTTCCCTCAGGACTTATTGCAGCTTCAGATATGAATAATGGTTTGTTTGTGCTTCAAATGAATAGTAATCCATTAGGTATTCAATATTTGTCATTTGATGCCAGCAGGTCAAAACAAGATGTAAAACTTGCATGGGCCATAACCGATGTTTCCAATGGCAATGAATTCGAAGTGAAACGATCATCGGATGGTGGCAAGACATTTACAACAGTTGGAGAAGTGGATCTTATCGATCATCAATCAAAATATGCGTACACAGACCGGAATGTAAGTGCAGAAGAAAAGTACATCTACCGGATTGATTTTCTGGAGTTTGATGGCCATCTGCTCAGTTCTCCATTACGAAACATATCTGCTCAAAGATCAAAGCAGAATTTCAGCATAGCTAATCCAATGTCCTCGACATTGACAATAAATGTATTGAACCCGGTTGAATCGTTGATGTTAAACATGTATGATATGGATGGCAGGCTTGTATGGTCTGAGGAAGAAACCTGCGTAACAGCCCGGATGGATATACCTATCGATGGTCTGATCCCTGCACAGTATGTATTGACCATGAGATGGCCTGAAGGAGATGATAATTTTCTGATCCAGGTAGTGGATTAGTAATAAATAATTACCAGGCGATTTCTTCGCCGTCTGAATGTTCAGGCGTGGTGTTATTCTGACTGTTCGCTTCCCATTCTGCCTGCTTACGATCAAATTCCTCGTAATCATAGTTAGGCATCAGGTCTACCTTCACATGTTCTACCACTTCCTGTAATGAAGTGAGGAAGCGATTGAAGTCTTCTTTATAAAGGAAGATTTTGTGACGCTCGTACGTGTCAGAGTTATGTTTTTTGGTGCTCTCGGTCAGCGTAATGTAAAAATCCTCGCCACGCGTCTTGCGAACATCAAAAAAATACGTCCTTCTGCTCCCAGCCTTGACTTTCTTGGAGTAGACATTTTCAAACCTGGAATCGTTACCGTTTGACATACCTCATCTTTTTGCTTTACAAATCTAAGTTTATAATTGGAATATCCTAATAATCAGGGAAAAAGGGGGGAAGAAGGAAACCTTACTCTACAACATCCTCCTCCTCCATCGAACTCACCAATTGCTGCTGCCACAGCTCGTAATACAACCCCTGTCTTTGGATGAGCTCGTCATGGGTGCCCTCCTCCACAAGTTGTCCTTTATCAATGACCAGCACCTTGTCATATTCGAGCATCCCGACAATACGATGCGTGATCATGATAGCCGTTTTATTGGCTAGTTCCTGGTTTAGAAAATCAACAATCGTATGTTCTGTATGGGTATCCACGGCTGAAAGGCAATCGTCCAGGATGACTAATTGAGGTTCACGGATCAGTGCTCTTGCAATCGAAATCCGCTGCTTTTGACCTCCCGAAAGAGTGATTCCTCTCTCCCCGATCCGGGTCTCAAATTTTTCAGGCAAGGAGTCTATGTCATCATAAACTGCTGCAAATTTGGCATACTTCTCCACTTCTTCCTGTGGAGCGTCTGGTGCTCCAAACCTGATATTGGCACTGATCGTATCAGAAAAAAGAAATACATCCTGGGGCACATAAGCCAACTGGTTTCTAAGCGATTTCAGATCATAGTCTTTGAGTGAAACGCCATCAAGCAAGATTCGACCTTTGGTAGGATCATACATTCTGAGGATCAGGTCAGCCAATGTGGTTTTACCTGATGCTGTACGACCTATGATGGCCACTTTCTGACCTGGTTGAATAGTAAAGCTTACATCGTCGACAGCTTTAATTCCGGTATCCGGATATGTAAAGGAAACATGATCAAAAACCAATTCGCCTTTAACTGTGCCTTTAAAATCCCCCTTATTGACAATAAGAGGATGTGAATGCATGAATTCATTGATCCTTCCCTGCGATACATTAGCTTGTTGAATGATGGAGGCTATCCAGCCTATTGCTGTGACCGGCCAGGTGAGCATGTTGATGTATATGACAAATTCTGCGATGTTGCCGGTGGTGATATTGCCTTTGAAAACTTCAAGGCCGCCTACATAGATGACGAGAATGGTACTCAATCCGATCAAAACCATCATCAGCGGAACAAACATGGCTTCGATAAGACCAAGGGACATGTTCTTCAATCTGTAATCTTCACTCTCGGCAGCGAAATGTTTTCCGAATGCTTTTTCCTGCGTATAAGATTTTACAACACGAATTCCTGAAAAAACTTCCTGCACGATACCTGTTAGTTTACTAAGCTTAACCTGTATGGCCTGGCTACGTTTTTGCACAAACTGGCTGACATAATAAATCGAAAGTGATAAAACCGGTAATGGCAATAATGAATACAATGTGAGCCGAACATCCACCTTCAACATAGCATAAACGACCATGATAAAAAGCGTGATCAGGTTGATGCCGTAGAGTAATGCCGGGCCGAGATACATTCTCACTTTATTGACATCCTCTGTGATGCGGGACATCATGTCGCCGGTGTTATTGCGCCGGTAAAAGCTCTTGTCAAGATATTGATAGTGATCGTATATCTCTTTGCGCATATCGTATTCGATCAACCTTGACATCACGATGATCGTCTGTCGCATAAAATACATAAAGATGCCCATGATCACGGCCAGGAGCAAAACCAACCCTCCGAATCGAAGAAGAGCAGGGTTAAGCGTTTGCATGATGATTGCTTTTCCGGCTTCATCAGCACTATTGTAAAGTTTCAGCTGGTCAAGCACATAATCCAATGCTTCACGGACGACCTGGGGCTGCCATGCACGGAAATAATTGCCGGCAGCGACGAAGATGATACCGAACAGAAGGTGGTATTTGTACTTCCAGAAGTATTTATTTAATGCCTTGAGATGTTGCAATCGGTTTCAGGATTTAAGGGATGCAAGATAGGACAACAAGAAGATATCATTTGTTGTGCGGAATTCCTGATTTCGGCATAGGAGATGGGATAAAATCGATAAAGAGTGCTATTCGCCTTTCCGCAGTGACTCCTGGAAGACTCTCAATTTCCTCCACTCACTTTTTGCAGCCATCACAGCCTGTTTCGGCCAATGAGTTGGATCCTGCGATTTATAAATTCCACCTGCTTCAGAAAGGATTTCACCTAAATCTTCAACTTTTGCTTTAGCAAGGTCATTCCATGTCTGGATACCATTAGCCTGAAGTAAAGCAGCGGTCTTTGGGCCAATGCCTGTGATGAGTGTAAGATCATTTTCAGTCACCTGCCTTCCGAGCAATTGACTCACATGCTCATAATTGGCCCTTGTAGCAACCGATGAAATTATTTTTTTAAGCGGCTTTGCAATACTCTTCGATTGAAGCAATTCCTCCTCAATCACACGTAACGTTGCTGATAGGAGTCAATTCGTTGAGTTCAATTCATCAAGTGCAGCTTTTTGATTCTTTTCATTCCGTTCGACATTTCCAAATTGTTCCTGCTGATCGAAAAGGCTCTGTTGCTGGTCAAATATTTTTTTCGACTGGGCATCCTGCTTTAGTTTCCCATCCGCAATTTCATTTTGTAATTGTCCTTTGATTGCAATTTGAATTTTCAACTGGCTTTTCAATTCTTCCGCCTGGTCTCTTTCAAGGTCCAGCGTGTTTGATAATTTCGTAACCTGTTTCCGAAACATGCCCCACTGCAAATAACTGAGCAGGATACCCATGAGCATGGACCCCACTACAATAGCCAGCGTCTCTGCAATAATTACAAAATCGTTACTAAAAATATCGAGCAAGTACATGTTTTACATTTTTTCAAGCCTACTCAAAATAAATAATCACACACCGGTTCCGGATAGTTTGTGCATTACTTCTTTGTCCGGTAGATAGACGGATACGATCGCCTTTCCATCCTTTGTCAATAAGCACTCTCTGCACGATGATGGCTCTGTCCAGTGCCACATCAGCAGACTCCGCGATACCGCTCCCGTCTGCAATGCCCACGATAGAAGTCAGGCTATCTTGCCGGTCAGCATATTTATCCAAATATGCCTCTAACCTATTCAACAATAAAGGGGGGAGAAGTAAAGAATCTTTTATTGGAAAACACAGTTCAATCGTGTCTCCTGATGTTCGTAATATATTTTTAAGTGCTATCCTTTCGACTCCAATCGCTTCGAAAGGGATAGATCGTACATCTGCATTTATTTCCTGCGGCAGCACCTGGACCATGATTCGTTCCTGCGGCACGTTTATTAATGTCAATAAATTATTCACCCGTTGGTGAGCAAGAGATTCGTCGAGGGGCATTGATCCTTGTTCATCGCGAAAGTAATAACCTTTGATGAAGATGACATCTACCGTCGAATCTATATTTTCAATGTCCCTTACCCATTCTTCATAACCTTCTCCGGCTATGGGTATTGCAGAGCCCCAATTAAAGGCAAGCGGGTATTTCAGGTCCTCAACATGTATGGGCCAGGGGCTATCCTTTTGCGTTCCCAGGAATCGCGGCAGTAGCTCTTTTGCGTACAGCCAGTAGCAAAAACAAATCCATCCGGTTAGTAATACCAGGTATGCTATATATTTCTTCTGCAAGAATGTTAAGGGTCGATTCCGTTGGTAATAGGTTAAAAACCGTGCCAGAAATGCAAAAGGAGCCAGGAAAGCTACCTAATGCCATACTTCGATTTCAACATTGAGTCAATTAGACGAGTGTGTTCGTAAAATGCACCATAAAAGAGCACAATTTGAGTTGCTTATCGTTCAAAAAAAGTGTCAGAAAGTGTACCGGCCTTCCACTTATAACTGCGTGTATTCTCAGTGTGTTATGACCTCGTGGCACCAGTACTCGTGGCACCAGTACTCGTGGCACCAGTACTGGTGGCACGACTAGTGGTGGATTCTGGTTTAAACTTTTTTTGCTTAAAACTCACTTTTCTCACTTTTCCGGTCACATTTCACCCCTCTCGAGACATTAAGGATTGATACCAGTCGAAAAAAATGATCAATCTCAGGAATAGTCCGTTTTTGTGGCTCGCGCTGATGCTTCTGATTTCCTTCCGCATGGCGGAGTCAGGAGACCCGGAAGTAAAGGGATGGCTATTAATTCTGCTATGGTCCATTTGCGGAATATGCTGCGTTCTGAGCCTGCTCAGATACGTACCGAAACATCAGTTTATCACCTCGGTTGTCATCGGAGCATTGATCTTCACTGCAGGCCTGATTCGATTTTCTCAATTCAATAAAGATCAATTTCCCGGAAACGTTTTAGCTGAACCCATTTACCTGCAAGGAATCGTTACAGTAGATCAGGTGTTGAAAAATAAAAATTCATCCGTCTCTTTAAAATGCCAGCGGATATTTCTCTCGGAGGATGGCGATGAAGAAAGCAACATCATAGAAGACAAATACCTTCTTGTCGTGATTAAATCCGGGAGTATCACTCATTATTTTCCCGGCGATATCCTGATGGTGAAAGGCCGGTTATCTGCGATCGCAGATCCGTTAAATCCCTTTTCCTTTGATGCCAAAAAATATTATAAAACCATTGGCATACGTCATCAGATGTATTGCAAGGGAAGTGAAATCCTGGTGGATAGCATATCCGTAAAATCAATTTCGAGGATTACTGCACAATGGCAAACATCGCTTTCAACACTCGTAAAAAACAATATTTCACCTCAGGTTGCTCAGCTGACGAATGCACTTGTATGGGGAGACAGGTCTGACATGGACAATGATGTGAGGGATGCATTTGCTGATTCAGGTGCCATGCACGTGCTTTCTGTCTCAGGCATGCATGTAGCCATCATCTACAGCATGTTATTCTTTTTTCTTGGCCCTCCCGGATCTGGCATTTTCATGAAAAGAATAATGAGATTCATTTCATATTCTCTCGCGATCCTCATGTATGTCGGACTGACTGGAGCGTGTCCGGCAGTGATGAGAGCAGGATTGATGATCATACTTTTTCTTTTTGGCAAAGCCATGGGCTGGAATACACAAATCTGGAACCTGCTGGGGTTTGCTGCATTCATGATGATGTGGATCAATCCTTATGTCTGGGAGAATGTAGGTTTTCAACTTTCCTTTCTCGCCATGGCAGGCATACTTCTTTTTTCAAAAGCAATGATTCGAAGTCTTTCTTTCAAACAAAAGCTGGTGCACATGATTTGGGAGATTACTGTGCTATCCATTGTTGCGCAGGTTTTTATTCTACCCATCCTGTTGGGTCAGTTTCATCAGTTTCCATTAACTTTTATCATCAGCAGTCTTGTGGCAATACCTGCAGGTTACCTGATTGTTTTTGGTGCCATTCTCAATGTGGTCTTGTCTTTTATCGGCATCAACATGGCCTGGCCTCTGCTGGATTGGACAGGTCAGATCTTTATTCAAAGTATGAAATGGATGGGAGGACTGAATCCGGAGATGCATTTTTCACTACCTCCATGGAGTGGAATATTTCTGATGGCTATGGCTATATTTTTTACCCTCGCACTAGTATTTAAATGGCCGAGAGGAAAGATGTTGGCATACGTATGTAGCGGCCTGACATTGATCACCATGGGATGTCATAGGTTGACACAATGGTCCGGTAGTGAAATGATCATTTATCATTCTTATAAAGGACTGGTGATAGACATCACAAAAGATGGACGATGCATTTCGCTGCATGATTGTGATGTCCCACCTGAAAGTATTGAGTTTGCATCCAGGGGATATCGATGCCACAGGGATATCATTGATGTCACCGGGATTTGTGTCGAACAGGAATTTGAAGAAAATAATATTCAATATAAATCCTCATTACTCTCTCATGATCAATTTTCAATTCTCCTTTGGGAAGGAGAAACGGATTCATTGATCTGCGTAAAAAATATTTCACACCTTATTATTGAACAATGTCCTGACCCGGATGGATTGATGGAATTTATATATGACCGAAAGGATATGCAAGTCATCATTCCGGCACATCTTGACCGGAAGCTGAAAAAAATAATGGAAGGATTTCTTAATGATTCCAATATTGTTTTTCATGATATTGATCAGGATGGTTATTTAATCATACCCTTATGAACAAGGAATACCATTATACCATTTCACGCACTGACCGGATCTGCCTGATCACCTTTGTCATTGTTTTATTAGGATGGGAATTGATAAAAGAGATATTGCCGAGAGGAGAAAATTCCTTTACCTATATCTCACCCCCTTCTGAACATCATGGATATAAAGCCGGAAAGAAATTTAATTATTCAAATCATGATTATCCGAAAAAATATTTTTCTTCTTATTCAAATACGTATGAAAAAAAATATTCCTCCTATGAAGAAGAACAGGAACCTTCACCACCCTCCTCTCCCCTATCCATCATGACTGCGACGTTTGGAGAATTAACTTCCATGGGTTTGTCAAAAAAAGTAGCCTATAACATCCAAAAATTTATCAATTCAGGCGGTATCATCACTAATGATCACGATTTAATGAAAATCTATGGCATGGACTCGTTACAACTGGATAACGCATCACCTTATATTATTTATGGAACACTTCCCGCCGCTCCGGCATCGATTACTTTACTAAACGAAAAACCGGCACCAGGTACACCTCTGAAAACTATCGACATTAATCAAGCCTCAATTGCAGACCTTGAATCTCTTGATGGCATAGGAGAAGTTTTAGCAACCCGGATCATAAAATACAGGGAATCAATTGGTGGATTTCTTTATCCGGATCAATTAGCGGAATGTTACGGCATACCTCCAGAAACGATTGTTAAAATAAAGGACCAGATCACCGTTTCCGGATCACCTCACTTTATACTCATCAATGAAATGAATTTAGATTCGCTCAAACACCCTTACCTGAATAAGAAATTAATCAGGCTGATAAAGGCTTATAAAAATCAACATGGAAATTTTAAAAATGCCTCAGACTTCAGAAAAATCTATCCTCCGGATTCCAATTGGTGCAATAAGGTGCTGCCGTATATAAGTTTTGATGTGAATGAGTGAGAAGTCTTCGTCAAAAAAAGAGGACGCGGATTTATTATGATCAATCTGTAGGACAAGGATGAACTAAGCGATCAAAGAATACTTTCTTACTGTCTTACTTTCCTGTAGCACTATACTTCTCCACAAACGCTTTCATCTCTTTCACCATCTTAGGACTTCCAATGGCTATCGTTGCCCGCTGATGCAATTCATTTACAGGCATATCTAATATTCTTTCAAGATCACATGAAATAGCAATACCGCCAGCTTGTTCTACAATCATCGCCATTGGATTGCATTCGTACAGCAACCGCAATTTCCCTTTCGGATATTTCCGGGTATGCGGATAGAGAAATATCCCACCCTGGATCATGATCCTGTGAATATCAGATACCATCGATCCGATATATCGCAAACCGAAATTCATCTCCGAACAATGATCAATATACCTGCGCATCTCAAGATCAAATTTCAGATAATACCCCTGGTTGACTGCATAGTAAGCACCATCTTCAGGGATCTTTATGTTTTCATGCGAAAGACAAAATTCACCAATCGATGGATCAAGCGTAAATCCATTCACTCCATGACCTGTAGTATAAACAAGTATTGTAGAGGTTCCATACAACACATAACCTGCAGCAACTAAAGCTGTACCTGGTTGCAAGAAATCTTTCAGTGTCGCTGGACCTGAAAGCTCAGACACTCTTCTGTAAATGCTGAATATGGTACCCACCGAAACATTGACATCGATATTGCTGGATCCATCCAGCGGATCAAACAATACAACATACTTAGGCTTCTTGTTTGCCACCGGCTGAACCTGGATGATCGTTTCCAGTTCTTCAGAAGCAATCGCTGCACACTCACCACTGTTACCTAAACACTCGATCAGCTTATCATTCGCATAGATATCCAGCTTCTGCACCATGTCACCGGATTCATTTTCAGAACCGGCCACACCCAGGATATTTACCAGGCCAGCCTTGTTAACCTCCCTGTTGATAATTTTGGCTGCTACGCCAATATCCCTAAGCAGGTTAGTTAGCTCACCGGTAGAACTGGTGTATTCCTTTTGTTGCTTGAGAATAAATTCGTCAAGGGTAACTATTCTGTTTCGGTTGGATAAATTCGTCATGTTCTTTCATTTTAATATCCGCCATAATACCTTCTCAAAAACCACTCCAGAGAAAGGGCGACCAGCAAAATAACACAAAGCCACTTAAGATGTATCAATGGACGTGTCTGGGTGCTGCTATACAATATCGGTTTGATGTGTTCATCTTCCAGTACCAGGTCACTCAACTGTGAGATCTGGTTAGCATACACCAGGCTTCCACCGTGCATCGATGCCAGTTGCCTGAGCAATCCATGATCAGCTGTAGTCTCCAATGTCTCCAATTGAATAGGCTGCACAACAAATTTGCCATCATGGGTCAACTTTACTCCATTGACATCTGTCGATGCTGTCCAGGAATAACTTCCTTCCGGAAAACGGCCGATCTGCAAAGCATAGGATTGACCGGATGTATTAAACGTATAATCGAAATCCTCTCCCTCCTTATTCCTTATCCGGATGGAAACTTCAGGTGTATTGATGAGCTCGTAGCTGTCATTATACAATTCAGCCTGGAATGAAATTTCCTCAAGCTCTGTAAATAATCGTTTAGATGAAGTGACTTTGAATTTGCGTTTATCAGACTTCGTAGAAGTATACTGACTTATCTGGTTCAATATTTCGTAAGTGATTTCTTTTGAACCGTTCTGCAACTGATCATACAATTGCCATTTCCAGATCCCTTCACCGGCTATGATGCATGTCCGTTTGTCATTCGCTTCCCCCATGATGATCAAAGGGTATTGTGTATCCACACTACCTATGCGTTGATATGACATTACCTGGGCTGAAGGAGTTGCTGTATATTCTCCATAAGGTGACAGCAAAGGACTGAATGCTGGCAACTTGGCTTTTACCTCATCTGTAAGATTGAATAAATTGAATGATGGGTTCAACACCATGGTCACATCATTAGGTGTACGATTGCCTGCTGCTAAAATATTCAGGAAAGGTTGTGCCTGATTAAGCGCATTGAGATCTGTCTGATAGCCTGCAACAAAAATCCTGGGTGTACCTTTTTTATCCAGCTCATTTAGAATATTTTGAACCGGGTTTTTAACAGATGGCAATTGGTGTAAAATGACAAGATCATATTTTTTCAATTGTTCTAACGTCATTTCATACGCCATGCGAATATCCACTTCATAATTGCGCTGACTTAACAATGCAGAACGCCAGACAGCAAGATCAGGATGCGGGCTATTGGCAAGAAGTAAAACATTGAGCCGGCCATCGATTACTTCTACAAAAAAATCTCTTACGTTATTGACATAAGTCACTTCATTCTTTACCTGGGATACCTGGACCCTGTACCGTTGCACTCCGCTTTGCTTTGCTTCAATGATCACGTCTCTTGTCGTGAACCAGGGATCCGCATCAATTGTAATAGGTGTTTTTTCCAAAAGGATATCGCCGCTATCCAGGATTTGCTTTATTTCAAGACTTGTATTCGCACCTTTTAAACGAACGGCAGAAAGATCCACCTGCAACGAAAATTTATCACCGAGATAAACAATGCTGTTGTGAAAAACATCTTTCACCTGCAAATCCGTTTTCCGGATAGTATCACCCAGGGCAACAGTATACAAAGGTGCCTTTTGTGAAAGCGGGATATAAAGCGGATTTTTACCACGATTGATAGCACCATCTGAAGCTACAATGATCGCACCTACATTCTGGCCTTTGTACTGCTCATCAACATAGGTCATTAACTCTCCCAGATCACTTGCCTGATCTTTCATCTTCCATGTAGCTCCTGTTTCAAGCTCTTTAACTTCTTGTCCAAATCCAAGGCGATGGACGACATATTTGGTTGATAGGTTGTTATAGAGATCGTCAAGCGATTTCATATACGTGGACGAATCCGCCTTTGAAAATGCGGACCTGATGCTGGCAGATTGATCCTGCGCAAGGATGATGACCGGAGGTTCCGTGCGATTTTGAAGGAGTTTGAGCAGAGGCGCTAACAATAAGCTGCTCAATACCGTCACGACCAAACCACGGATAATAGCCATCAGATACCTAAGCCAGGCAGGCTGGTCACTGAAGGTCTTGTCCTTATAATAAAGGAAGATAGAAGCACCCACCCCTAAAAAGAGACATAAAATAAGATACCAGGAAGGGTATTGCCAACTGAGGTTCTGCACGCGGGCTTAGGAATTAAGTGAAAATCAGATGATGTGTTAACGCTCACAAAGATTGAAAAAATATCCAAGGGGAGTCAAAAGGGCGACACCGTCACATGTCCAATAATTGAACCTTTCGGTCGTTTTAGGGGTATCTTTGTTGTGTTTTCACCAATTTTTGTGTCGATGAGTAAGGTAACAATCATTAAATCCATTCTTTTCATTTTCGGGCTATTAATCTTATCCCAGCGCTTGCAGGCTTCTTATATCCTGGTTCCAATGGATGAATCCCAGCGAAACCACCTCAAAGCCTATGGTATCACATATTGGGTCCTGAATGCAGGCAAAGAAGCTTACTGGCTTTTAAATTACAGGGGCGGATCATTTGTCTTTGAAAATAATGTGCTCTTCGAAAAAGAATGCAAGACAAGGGATGTCACATACCAGGTGATTTCCGACGGTGAATTTGTCCGCATACGAACCGAAATCAGCAACCCTGAAGCAAACCAGGAGACCATCAAACTTGAAGTGGCTCCAAAAATAGCTGTCTACACGCCTGACTTCAATGCAAATGGTGAGCGGATCCAGCCCTGGGACGATGCGGTGACTTTGGTGCTCACCTACGCAGAAATTCCTTATGATAAAGTCTATGACCGCGAAGTACTGGAAGGGAAGCTTGCTCAGTATGATTGGCTTCATCTTCATCATGAGGATTTCACAGGTCAGTATGGAAAATTTTATAAGTCCTTCAGCATGCAGCCCTGGTACAAAGAAAATCAACGCCTCCAGGAGGAAATGGCTAAGAGCCTGGGTTATACTAAGGTTTCTGAATTAAAGATGGCCGTAGTGAAAACGATAAGAGACTTTGTTGGTGGGGGTGGTTTTATGTTTGCTATGTGCAGTGCAACTGATTCGTATGATATAGCTCTGGCTGCAGAAGGTGTAGATATCTGTGCTGAAATATTTGATGGTGACCCGCAAGACCCTGATGCACAGTCAAAGCTGGATTTCAATAAATGTTTTGCGTTTAAAGACTTTACACTCGTGACCAATCCTATGGAATATGAATTTTCAAGTATTGATCACCGTGACCGTGCCGTCATCCCAGAGCGGGATTATTTCACCTTATTTGATTTCTCTGCCAAATGGGATCCTATCCCTACCATGCTTACCCAGAATCATACACGCACTGTGAAAGGATTCATGGGACAAACCACGGCCTTCGATAAAAATTATATCAAATCAGATGTGCTGATCCTCGGGGAAACCAAACCTGAAAATGAAGTCCGATACATTCATGGCGAATTCGGATTTGGAACGTGGACTTTCTATGGCGGTCATGATCCGGAAGATTACCGGCATTATGTCACCGATCCGGATACAGACCTTAGCCTCCATCCAAATAGTCCTGGGTATCGCCTTATCCTCAATAATGTTCTTTTCCCTGCAGCTGAAAAGAAAAAGAGGAAGACGTAATAAATCCTAAGACAAGAATTTCATAAGAGAAGGGACAGGTCGCGACCTGTCCCTTCTCTTATGAAATAGCAATGTATCTTCGGTCTTTGAGTCCAAATTCCATGCAGTCAGAAGCCGGATTTGATGCCATATCAAATCAATCCTCCCCGAATATTCCAATGATCTACATCGTGGGCAATAGTTTCTGCGGATCCACTTTATTTGGATTTCTTTTAGGTGCGAATCCTGATATCATTTTCCTGGGCGAACTAAAAATTAAAACCTGGCTTAAGGAAAGGTCATGTTCGTGTGGCCACTCTCTGGATACCTGCCCATTTTATTGTGATTACTTTACAGCTTTTAATGATTATAAAAAATCGCTTTTTGAAGATGTCAGGCCACGATCTGTTCTTTCACTCTTGTTCAAAAGCGATAGGATCATTTCTCAAAATGCAGTTGAAAAAATGGAGACGTTCTATCATTCCATCAGCGAACGCATTTCATCCATGTATCCCTCCGCTGAATATATTGTAGACAGTTCCAAAAGTATATGGATGCTTAATGGGTGGCTGCATACATCGTTGGCAAAGAATATGAAAATAATCTGGATCACGCGCCCTGTCAAACCCAGCATGGCTTCCTTTGTGAAACGGGGATTCAAATTCAATCATTCGCTTTTATCCATACTGGTAAATAATATGCTGACTAAATATTATATAAAATGGAATAAGCTGGATTATCTCAGGCTGGATTATACAGAATTTTATGAATCTTACAGTGACATAGCAAAATCGGTATCTGGTTTTCTCAACACCACAATTCCTTCCGAGTATAAAAATCAGCATAATCATCATGTGATATCAGGTAATTCAAATACAAAAAAAGAATTTACCGGACATTTCAAAGGCTTTCACAAAGATGAAGAATGGAAATCTATTCTGACCAAAGGCCAGCAAAAGATCTTATCATGGTTCGAATAGATAATCCATGAGAATATTAGTCCTCAGCATCGAGTATCCTCCGATAGGTGGTGGTGCATCTCCCATGACGCATGAAGTCAATAAAAATTATTTCAAGCGTGGACATGAAGTGGAAGTGGTTACGATGTCTTTCAAAGGATTACCAAAAGAAGAAATAGTAGATGGCATTCTTGTTCACAGAATTCCATGCCTCAGATCACAAAAACATATTTCTCATCCTGTTGAACATGTGTCTTTCCTTTTAGCCGCCAAGAAATTTTTGAAACAATACCTGCCTGAACATTCTTTTGATGTATGCCATGCACATTTTATCATTCCTACAGGAATATTAGCCAGATGGGTTAATAAAAAATATAGAATTCCCTTCATCATCACTGCCCATGGAAGTGATGTACCGGGCTTTAACCCTGACCGTTTTTCGTGGCTTCACAGGTTCACTTCACCACTGATCAGGTCCATTATAAAATACAGTTCGGCCGTTGTCGTTCCGTCTGCGTACCTGGGATCGCTCCTGCAAAAGGTTACCGGGAGTGATAATTCTAAAATCGTTCACATTCCCAATGGGATCAATACCGATTATTTTATTCCGGGCGAAAAAACAAAAACCATTCTTTCTTCAGGAAGATTATTGGAAAGGAAAGGGTTTCAATATCTCATTGAAGCAGTTTCAAAAGAAAATATAGGATATGAAGTGCATATCTGCGGAGATGGCCCCATGATGAGCCGCCTGAAGGAACTTGCGTATTCATCCCAAACACCGGTCATATTCCATGGATGGATGGACAACAGGGAGGAGAAATACAAAATGCTTCTTTCTCAAGCTACTTTTTATTGCCTGGTTTCTTCCAATGAGAATGCAAGCATTGCACTCATGGAAGCGATGTCTTCAGGCTGTGTGGTCATTACATCTGATGTGTCCGGATGTCCGGAAACGGTTGGTAATGCAGGAATATGCATTGCTCCGGGAAATGCAGCCTTATTACATCAGACATTAAATGCTTTGATTGCTGATGCTTCTTCTCAGGCTTCTTATATGCAGGCTGCGAGACAACGTGCTGTTGAAGAATATGCATGGCCTTCGATTTCAGAGCGTTACATTTCATTATTGCAATCAGCGGCGAGGAAATGAGCCAGCTAAAAAGAGATACTCAAATAACGTTGCTGAGCCGCATCCCGGTCATGTTCCTGAGCTTTTTGTCAGTAGTATTATTAACACGCTTATTGGGTCCTGAAGGGAATGGAGTATATACTTTTGTTTATGCCAGCTTAAATCTTCTGATCACCATCATCGGTTTTCAACTCGACAGCTCACTTACTTTTTTTCTTTCTAATAAAGGTTTTGAAAATAAAAAAGTGGTAAGCACTGTTGGCTTGTATTTCCTCTACACGGTGATGGCTTTAATTTTGATTTTATTTCTCATCATTTACATCATTCCGGGAGGTCAGACATTGTTTATTCCAAAAGAACAGCCTGTATTATTTTTCTTTTCTTTTTTAATCATCTCCTTCCTTCTCCGCACCGGATCGAATTTGATTCAGGCAGCTTTGAGGGGACTATTCAGGTTCAAGGCATTCAATGCTTACCTTACGATCAACCAGTTAATTCCTGGGATTGTATACGGCACTTTATTGTTCCTCAATTTTAAAGGCAATCAATATTCACTTGTTACTTATTTTAAAATCATCCTGATCATGGAGTCCTTTTTACTCCTGCCAGGAATATTCATTTTATGGAAATCAGGCGAAATAAAATTTTCGAAGGATACCCATACCTATCGAAAACCGATTTCACAATATTCATCTAAAAATCTTTTGGGCACTGTTGGTCATTTCCTGAATAAAAGGCTCGATGTATGGTTTGTAGAGTTTTATAAAGGAATGTCGACACTCGGTCAATATGGGCTTGCAACACAGGTAACTAACTTCATCAGTGATGCTTTGACTCCATTTAACCAGGTCTTGCTTCCCTATCTCTCAGGCACACCGGCTGAACAACACAAAATCATGGTAGGCAGAATTGCAAGATTGAATTTATACATCGCTGTCACTGCAGCTATTCTCATTGCAGGTTTTTCGTGGCTATTTATTCCACTTTTGTTCGGGCACAAATTTGATGAAGCTATCCCTGCAACACAAATATTGGCAATTGGAATTATTTTTATTTCTATGCGATTGGTTTTTACTAATTATTTCAAAGCCACAGATCAAATAGGATTTACGATAAAAGCTTCATGGGGAGGAGTCATCATGACCATCGTACTGGATGTATTGCTTATTCCTCGATATGGCATCATGGGTGCTTCCATTGCATCAATCATATCGTATGCAACAACAGCATTTTTCCTCATCTATCATGTTTCTAAAAGAATAGATCTGCAGTTGAAGGACATTATTTTCCTGAAAAAATCCGATATCACGTGGCTTCTGTCCATGAAACCTGAAATGGACAATACTGATTTATAAAAATAATTGAGATTGATGTTCGAGCGTCTCCGACCTCGAACCAACGCGACTATTCGAGGTCAATGACAGTCGAACGTCTTGTCTTTGAAAATGTATTTGCGTTCTACTTCCAGAACTGAACCTTATACCTATAAATCACGAAGCCCAAAGCAAAAGCACCAAAAAAACCTATCCATCCAATCTTAGATAAAGGCGGATCGTAATAAAGTTCTATTACATGATTGCCGGGCTCAACATACAATCCTGTAAATCCAATGTCCGCCAGGAAAAGGTCTGATTTCACATCGTCAACTTTTGCTTTCCATCCGATATCAAAAGGGATAGAGAAAAATACTACCGAAGGCTTGTTAAGCCCAATACTACCGACTATCCGGTTTTGACTGAAGTATTCCATTTTCATGGATTTATCAGGCAGCGTGCTGATAAGATTTACCAAATCTGTTGCAGAGGTATTCATGGATGAGAAAGGGACTTTATTTAGTTGAAACTTTCCTTCGTGAGCATCATCTTCTAATATTATGCCCTGGTAAATAGCTCCCTGCTTCTGATCATACGGTACATTTTTAAAATCATCGTAGTCAATGTATTGATCGAAAGGAATGCCAAATGGAAGAAAATATTTATTTCGATAAACCTCCACATCTCCCGTTTTTGTCACTTCATCATACAGGGCAGGATTTACATTCACCTGGGCATTCGGTTTTGATAACAAATATTTGATCGAGAAAAGCGGATGCAGATATTGGTTATTTGAAAGCCCTAACAGCCAGCGGGTATTTTTTTCCTGGCTGCCATCGATAATCCCCATCTCATCCAGGAACCTGACATAATTTTTATGATTGTGCGACTGATACATTTTTGATCCAAAAAAATCCTGCACCATGCCGTCATTGTAACCTGATTTGACGGAGCCATAAATTTTATCTATCCGGTAAAACAAACCGGGATCATTCTTTTTGATATAATCCACAGCCTCTATCGAATGATCAAACTGGAATTTTTTATTTCCGATGTCAGCCTTGTGTATTGAACCTCTTTCATTAAATGAAGACCAGGAGAAAACCAGTGCTTCAACTGCTACTACCAAAAGAATAGAAGGGAGAATTATTCTTTTGAATTTTTCATTTTGAATCCACCCTATCAATACCGCATAAGCTATTAAAAACAATGAGGCTTTCAATTGTACCGCTTGCGAAATAGTCACTTTAGGTTCATGATAAGGAAACCAAATCAAGCCCAACAGCATAACTAATGTTATTCCAAGCACAACCAGGTTTGGCTTTTTACCATTCATGATTTCCTGAAAGCCAAGTAATCCTACAAATAAAAAGCTGAACGGAATAAATAGTGATAACGCTCCTTTATAATAATCACCGGCAAACCCGTAAAATGCAAATCTGAACCAGGGAAAAATAATCATGAATACCCAAAGACCCAGGAAAGCACCATACAATATTTTTCTTTTCTTACTTGCCAATGCAAAAAACTGGAAGACAAGTAGTATCGTGATTAACCCAATATAAAATAAAGGTGCCTCGAGATAATTTTTCCAGCCATTGAAGGTATTGGCACTCCCAAGCGCATCATTTGAAATCATCCTGAAAAATGCAGTCAGGTAGTGCTCCTGTGATGCAGTTCGAAAAGGAAATACAGAAGATAAATGCTCACTATACGAAACCCTGCCGGATACCCTGGGGCTATATGCAAACCGATGCCAATTTCCTCCGACAAAAGGTAAAGAAACAAGTAAAGCAACAACACCGCATATCAGCATTCGCTTATAGTTCATGAATAATGCCCTCCATGAAAATGAGTACAAATCCATAATCCTGATAAATGAATAAATAATCATAAATAAGATCAGGAAGTAGCTCCGCACATCAAGCATGAGCACAAATGGAATGATAAACAACCACCAGTTCTTTTTTCTCAATAATAATTCAAAGCCCAGTAAGGCCAATGTCATCCAGAAAATAACCGTTGAATGCCCATACCACGCACTTCCTACTACCAGGTATCCACCAAACGCATAAAGCATAGAACCCACAATACACACAGGCAATGAAAACAATGCTTCACGCAAAAATCTGTAAAACACAAGCCCCGTAGTAAATAAGATAGCAGCCTGAACCCATGCAATGCTATAGGCAATCGTAGCAGCATTCATAGGAATGTAAATCCAATGCCACGGGCTCAGTAAAGTACCCGGATAAAAATTATCACCTAATCCGATATAAAATGACCAACCTGGTATTCCATTCTCCCTGCAATACCTTGCACTCTGTACAAGTCCCGGAAAAAACATGGTCAATGTATCTGAACCGACATCATCGAAAATAAATAATTCAGATCCAAACAAATATCTTGAGAAAAGAATCAACGTGAGCAGCAAACTCAATCCGAAGAAAAGCCAGAAAGTTTGCTTTTCTCCTAATGGCCATACCGGAAAACGAACCTGTACTACAGGCTTAACTGGTTTTTTAATCTTTTTCTTTTCTGTTGCCACTGTTATTCTTCAGGTGGTTTCTTATTCAGCATCTTCTCATCAAAATACCATAATTCAACACCCAGGTTATCTATCGGGCCACCATGGTACGGTTTGAAGTTTTCATAGATGTAAGTGATCACATCATCACGCCAGTGATACACTTTATGCCTGTCCCATACCACCCATCCTCTCTGTGCAAAACCTATATCTTTCTTGAATTCTTCTAACGAATATTGCTTTTTACCGGGCACTTTGTGATAAAGGTTACCTGCCAATTGCTCCCCATCCAGGTAGTAAGTTTTCATATTCTGAGCAAAGATTGCATCTCCTCGCCTGTATTTTTCCTTCAATGTTTTATACACGACCGAATATGAAGGTGACCACGGATGCTTAACGTAAACGCGCTTATAATCTTCTTTCAGGCTCAGGAAGGATACGACCAGGATAAAGAATAACCAAAGGAAAGCCGTCTTCTTCGAAATCATACTGGCGCTTTGATACCATGTAAATAACAGGATTCCAATTACAAATGGAACAATGTGTGCAATGTACCTGTAATCCTGACCTTCACTTGCGATCAGATATATCATGCTGACTAGTGAAATGGTCAGCAGAAGATAACTTATGATTAAAATGGATTTGATCCCTATGGAAACACGTGATCGTAACAAACCAAGACCACCTATCAATGTCATCATTGTACTGTTGATCGGCAATCCATTGTCAAGCATATAATTATAATATTCTCCATACACACCATGCTTTGTAAAAATAGCATTGCTCACCTGCCTGAACATTCGAAGGGAATGAAGTTCCAGTCCAAAGGAGAGAAAGGCAAGAATAATACCTCCGGCGATAGCGATCAATAAAAAATATTTAAGCTCCTTTGTCTTCAGGTACCATACCAGGATGGAAATAAAGATGAAAAAGACTGGCAAAATAATCATCGCTAATTTTTGCAAATGAGCTAAAAGCAACAGCAAAACAACTGAAGCAGCGATGTAAATAATTTTGGTGCTGAGATATGCAATCTTTTTCCCCCGGAAAAAAACCGTTTTATTTTTAATGGTAACTGTCCGGTAGAGAATATAAACTCCAAGCAGAAAAATAGGTATAAGCAAAGCATACATACGCATGTACCTGAATAAAATCAGGAACCTGTCATTCATGAGACAAACGATCGGGATCATGACAGCAACAAGCCCGTTTCCATACCAACGGGTGTATGCGTAATAGCATGTCAATACAGACACCAGCCCGAATAATGCAGAAGGCAGTCTGCCGGTGAATTCTGATACACCAAACAAATCAAAAAACCATGAGATCAGCAAGGAATGCATCCACACCCTGTCATAACCTTCCTTGAGAAAAGCCAATCCCTGTTGCTGAATGCCTCTGGCAGCATTGATGACAAGGTTTTCATCTTCCCAGATATCATAAAATCCAAGCCGGTAAAAAATCATCACACCACAAATCAAAAACACAACTATAGACAAGATGCGTAAATAATTATCCTGGAATAAGGGTTTGAATGGATATACAAAATCTTTATTGACAGGTTCTGAAATGGCTTTATTACGGAGTATAAAAAACCAGATAATGCCGAGCGGAATGGCAAATGTGCTTGATAAGAAGGTCCATATCCCGGTTGCCGGGATCCAGCTATATGTTAAACCAACGGTTACAAGCACCTGGATCAGGATCATGGCTAACCCCCCATAAGTGATCTTATCGATATGCTTTTGAAAAATGCTGGTGGAAGAGACAAATGCCAGGATTCCGCTTAATACGGTGCAAATGATAATATAAGCCTGGTCTACTTTGGGACTGAAAACCAAAATATGATTAAACAGGTAAAAGAGTGCCGAACCTAGTACGCCGTAAACAATGGACTTGCCCAATTGAATGATAGGTTGAAAACGATAACCGGAAACCGGTTTTGGACGAACTGCAGATGATTTTACTTTATCCTTGCTATGCTTAGCCACCAGGGGAACGGATTAGGTACAAATAGTGCGGCAAGTTATTTTTTTTTCGCCCGGTGACCAAACCCTGATTCACTAAGCCGTCACATCCCTTATGGGAATTGCTTAGTAAGCCACTATTTCTTCTTCTCCCTGGCTTTTTTATACATTTCTTCATGAGCATCCATCGCAACAGTCACTTCATAGGTAGAGTTAACATACGCATGGCCTTTTTCACCCATTTTTTTCCAAAGATTATCTTTCAGCAATTCATGAAGGCTTTCATGGAAATCCTCATTCTTCACATGGATGCCAAATTTCGACGCAAAATCATCAGGGTTAACGTGACTTAAGATAGCACACCTATGTCCTGAGGCCTCAACAAAACTATTTGGTAATCCTTCCCTTACGGCCGTATTCATCAGGATCCAGGCTTCGGATAATAGCTTTCTATGTGCATCTCCTTTGAACTGATCAACGAATCCCAGAAACTGGATATTTGGATATTTGCTGTATGTGTTTTTAAGTTGATTTTCATATTCCGGAACCCTGGCCTTCCCGGCAATTTTGAAAGTAACTTCCGGAAAATCTTTAGCAAGTTCAAGCATCAGCTCAAGCCGCTTCCTCGGATCAATTCTTCCCATGTATAATACGCTGGGGTTATCCGATTTGGTCACATGAGCAGGGACCTCTGTAGGTGTGGGCAGGAATCCGATATCAGAACTATAATTGTAAATCCGCTTAACTTTCTCTTTCAGAAAATGTGCCGGAACAAAGAGTGCATCCGCATTTCTTACTGATCGTCTGACAAGGAAATTATATTCGTAAAAATAATTCTGGATCACCTGTATGCGACTTTTGCTTGGATATGAAAATTCCATGACCCAGTCTTTCCATTCCCGTGGATCGCGAGCTGTCACCACATGGGCTGCATTAGGAACATGTTTCATAGCAAGCCACGTACCAAGGGATGGTTCGCATGAATGATAAATATCTGCCTGTATCTTTTCGTAAATTTTTCCGGAAGAAAATAATTCAGAAGGATAAAAGCTGAGCACTTTGATTCCATCCAGGATTTCTTCTTCTTTTTGATCTTCTCTTCGCGGCACCACCGCATATACATCATAGCCTCTCTTTACCAATTCCCTTCCGATGATTCGCGTAGCTTTTCCAAATCCTCCATACTTGCCCCACGCGAATATTTCAACGCAGATGAGACAGATCTTTTTAGGTTGCGCCATGAAGAGCTTTTTGAGTGGCAGCAAACTTAGGATTAATATCTAATTAGGATCACCATTTAATAAATTTCTTTATCCCAATCCATTCTCCATTCGATTGCAAGATAAGGCTGTAAGCACCTGGTGCCAGATGTGAAACGAGGATAGCTTTGTCAGAATGGCCATTCACTTGTATGACTGGTCGACCAAGAACATCAACAATTACGCAAGCATCAGTCTGTTTGCTGGCCTCTTCCGAAAGAGTGAGATGGATGACTGAATTTGCTGGGTTTGGATAAATATCAAATTCTATCCTCTTCTTGAGCTCAGTTGTTTTCACTACCGGAAGGATGACCGTGGCCACTGTATTAGTCAGTACCGGCTCATTAAAATCAAAATAAATGGCTGCCGTATTCTGTATGCTCGTGCCGTAATCCATCTCAGGAAAGGGTTTGATCCTGAACTTGACATAACCATGAGAAGCCGGCTCGTTGACATTGCTGTCTGGTAATAAAATATTCTCAAATATTATACTTAATTCAGGTCCATCTGTCAGTAGCCAGGAAAATGGATGACTGGCGCTCAACATCTCCAGTGTCTTATAGTCCAGTATGGGAGAAAGCTGATCAGTGATGCGTACGCTGAACGCAGTATCTGTGCCCGTGTTCTGAAATCTTATGTTATAATAAATGTATTCCCCTTTATCAACCTGCCCGGTTTCGAAGCCCGCTTCATTGAAAACACGTTTTTCATTTGGATCATAAGAGCCTACATTGTTCCGGCACTCTGTATAAGTGGTTCGTTCGAAGTCACACAACAGATTATCGAAAACAGAGCCTTCAACGCAATGTTCAGCCCCCAATTCAGCATTACACGATAGCCTGACCTTCACCTGGAAAGTGTAAGCTGAATTGACCGCTATCACACCGGGATCAAATTCAAACACATGGCTGCTAATCTGCGTATATGGAATAGAAGATGAAATAAAATCAAGGAAAGGATCCAGGGTAATGCGGACTAATGCACTCTCATTGGGTTCAGGTCCGGTATTACGCACAGTGACATAATAGATATTTTGAAAACAACGCCGCAATAACGGAGTGGAAAAATCAATTTCAAGTTTAGCGCAATCATCGAGGGCTACCGCTAAAAAATCCTGTTGAATGACAGAAGACTGTGTATCAATCACTATTTGGTGGACGCTGTCGCAAACCTGCCAATAAGCATTGAGAGGTTTTAATGATACAGTATACTCACCAATGGGTACGTCAGATGCGAAATCACCTTCCAATGTAGTGGGTGTTGTACGCAGAAACTGATCGTTTTCTATTGTTACTACCCAGGAACCCAAACCAGGGTCGAGCGGATCAGTCACGCAGTCACCTTGTTTATTATGATGTATCGAGCCTGAAATAAACCTGTTGAAGGATAACGTTTCTCTTGACCTGAAAATTCGGTTTTGGTCGTAAACGACGTAGAGATGGTCATTTTCAGAAACCGAAAATACGGGATAACCACCGACCGGTAACCCAGAACATAGATACTGCTTGATTTGACCGTCATTTATCAGATAGATCAAAGATTCGCTAACCGCATATACATTGTTACCTGCTGCAAAGAGTCTGTTGGGGATTTCGTTGGAATCTCCAAGCCAAACGGGAGTTTCACCAAAACGATATCGATAAAGATCCCGGCTAAAACTATTGTCACTTGCCCAATAATATATAGTGCCATCATCAGCAACGGCGCCATCCCATGTATTAAAATATTGGCCTATTGGGTGCGAGGTTACCTCTCCTGTTCCAAGATGGATGCGCTCTACAAAAAAAGCTTGTTTCAGGTATGCGATTTGAATTTGGTTACCGATCCGGTTAATAATAGGAGGATCCGTAGTATTAGGAATTGACACAGCTTTCCATTCAGCCCCGTTATTGGTACTATAATAACTAATGTAATTATGATTAAATGCCCGGTGGAGAAATAACAAATTATTGTCTAATACCTCGAGTCTGTAAGTAAGATATGGATACGGCTGTCCAAAAGGCAAATTGATAATGGAAATATGAGCGCCATTGTCTTTAGAATACAGGATATCATTTGACCTGGCAATATATAGATCACCGTTAGGTGAATATGAAATCCAACTACCGCTTTGGGAAACTGGTGTCCATTCGTTTTCATTCAGGAGTTTTGTATAAAGATTATTCGATGTTTTGGTGACTTGTCTGTCAAGGGCTGATTCGTTCGTTCCTGACAAACAGGGAAAGTTGATAGATGGTGTACGCAATTGGCGATTATTAGTCCATCCTGACTGATCATAAAAGGCATTTCCAAAATAGTTATAGAGTAGTACATCGTTCTGTCGGGTTAACCAATATCGGTTTATGCTATTAAGGATTTCATCCTGATATACAAGCTGCCAGTCAAAAATACCGCACGGTGTTGAATATATACGGCTACCATGTTTTATATAGTAAATACCGTCCTGTGCCTGTATGTATGTATTCTCAAAAGTATCCGGAATGATTTCATTGTCTGTACCAGTCAGCAACTGATGACCCTGTTCCCGAAAAAGGTAATATTTATCATTATCAATAAAAAGCAATTCATTACAATTATTGAATACAATGTGTTCAGTGTATTTGAACTCAATAGGATAGGCTTCAACACGCAGCCCCCTGCGATTAAATATGAATAATGTGTCTAGATTGTAACTGCTATGTAAAGCGAAATGATGATCGAAGACCCAAAGTTTCGAGTAGTTAGTTTCAACTTTCCCCTGGTAGGAACCTAGTATGGTATAGGATTGTCCTTTATCTGTACTGAAAGCGAAACGCTTTTGATTGAATACAAATAAACTGTCGTCTTTGATACAACTGATGTGGGTATCATTCCATCCTGTACCCGGATCCAGCGTTATCCAGGCTCCATTTCTCCATATATAATCGTCCGTATCTGAGCACTGTAGCAAGGGAGTACCATCACTGAAAAACTGTATATCTTGAACATAAAGATTAGTCATGGTATCTCGTGTCCAGTCTTGTCCGTTTACAGATTTGTAAATACCATTATAATCATTGGCGAGTTGGAGAAAATACTCACCGGTAGGTGATTTTCTCAATAACCGGATACTTAGATCATTCGGTGCGGTCACTTCTTCAAATGTGAATTGTCCTTGCAAATTGAATGTTATCAACAGAAGCAATAAGAGTAGTATTGGTTTCATAAAAATCTGGTTGAGCGTGAAAAACCAAGGAGCAAATAAAAGAAGAACAGGGAGCCTGCATGTACAAGATAATCAAAGGGCGAGAAACGCTGCCAGCAGGATAATCAATTTCATGAAGGTCGGAGTAGTAAAGACAATATTGAATGATAAGGACGGCCGATCTCTAAAACTGATTAACATCCAAAAATTGAACACCTACTGAAATGAAATACCAGGAATATATTTTTATGAAGGCAGTACCAATGAATGAATTGAAAAGAGTTGGAAAAAAATTGAAGCCCCTGGAATAATCAAGGAAAACAAGGAAATAAGATCAAAATTCCCGATTCATTTTTTTCTTTCTGAATTCAGAATTCGGCTTTCAGAATTCATGAATAAAATATTTACCACTTACAATTTTTACTGATTACTGATTACCAGATTAAGTGGAGCTGGGGGGAATTGAACCCCCGTCCAGACAAAGCTCACATCAGCCTTCTACATGCTTAGTTACAGATCGGATTTAAGAAAGTACCAGGTACTGCAACAACGCGATACGATCCTGTTCCCTTGATTGTCGGCCTCCGGTCGGGACATCCCCTTGGCTTATTCTGCATTTTATGGTATGCGTCAGATTTTGTAGCAGACATCAAACCTGTGGCATAATGGCTAACTAATTACCTAGAACTAGGCAGCCATAGCGAAACGTGTTTCGCCAATTATTGGTCGACAGCCATTTGTTAACGGGGTGAACTATCATTCCCCGGCATGCTTACTGACATGACACACCTTCCTGTCGATTCCTGTCAGCCCCCGATTTCAAAGATCTTATCGCCTCTTAACGAAGCGGGCAAAGGTAAAGTTTCAGGCCTGATTCGACAGAAAACCTTTTGAAACTGCTTTTCGTTGCTAGGTGATTGTTCTTTTGAAGGTGAGTTTAGAGGTTTAAATGGTTAGAAGGTTTAGTTTTTATTTCTCTGCATCAGAGTGATATTCTGAATTTTCACTGATTACTGAATACTGAATACTGAATACCCTTCTTACACCCTCCCTGCCCCCTGCTCCCTGCCATTTTCTTACCTTGCATATCTAACCAATCTGACCCAAAATGAATGACTCCATCCGAAGTCAATTCCCTTCTTTAAGCCGTACGGTCAATGGCCGGAAAATCGTCCACCTTGACGGACCTGCAGGAACCCAGGTGCCAAAATCAGTTATCGACGCAATCACCTCCGTTTATACACAAAGCAATGCCAACACACATGGCCAGTTCGTCACCTCCATGGAAACAGATGAGCTGATCCAAAATGCCCGAAATCAAATGGCTGTGTTTCTGGGTGCTGAAAGTGGAAACAATATCTCCTTCGGCGCGAATATGACCAGCATGAATTTCGTCCTTGCGAATGCTATAGGAAGGTCATTGCAACCAGGGGATGAAATTTTAATCACACAACTTGATCATGAAGCAAATCGTGGTCCATGGCTGCAGCAGAGAAAACATGGTATAGTTGTTCGTGAAGTATTGCTTGACGAAGATGGAAGCCTGGATTATGCTGATCTCGAAAAAAAGGTCAGTGAAAAAACACGCGTCATTGCAATGGGTCTGGCGTCGAATATTTTTGGCACAGTCAATGAAATTGAACGTGTCCGGCAGATGGCTTATGAATCCGGTGCACTGCTCGTCGTTGACGCGGTTCATTTCGCACCCCACCTGCTGACGGATGTAAAAATGATCGATTGTGATTTTCTTTTGTGCTCAGCTTATAAATTTTATGGCCCTCATGTTGGTGTCCTTTATTCAAGACATGGTGCATTAGATAGACTTGATACCGATCGTCTTCGTACACAGGAACAACATGCTCCCCATCGGATAGAAAGAGGGACGCTCAATCATGCGGGGCTTGCCGGTGTAGCTGCTGCTGTTTCTTTTATTGAATCGTTCGGAGAAGGCAGTACGCAAAGGGATCGCATCATCAGTGCAATGGGTATTATTCAAAAACATGAACGTGGACTTGCTCAACAGCTTTATCTCGGGTTACGGGATATTGACGGCATTGATATTTATGGCCCACCGTTAAAAGAAACACAACGTGCCCCTACCCTTGCATTTACTGTTGAAAATTATACTCCTGAAAAAATATGCAAGATGCTGGCAGAAAAAAGCATCTGTGCGTGGGATGGACATTTCTATGCACTTCGCGCCGTTGAGGTATTGGGATTGATAAGCCAGGGTGGTGTGAGCCGGATGGGGATAAGTGTTTACAATACTGCGGATGAAATAGAGTATGTGATAGAAACTTTAAATAAGTTATTGAGCAAATAAAATACATCATGTATTTTTGAAAATACTTTGCAATATTGTATTAGACGTTCCGTTACCTGTATAGTTTCCGTTTATTAATGAGTTGCAAGCCTAATGCAAAGCTACGCCTTCAATTAAAGTATTTTTTTTGATGAAGAAATTAGTTATTATTTTCATTTCATTAATTATCCTAAAGCTGGTTTCTTTTACAATTAAGCAAGATTTAAAACCAAAACAGGCAGAAGTAGAAACATTTATTTTATATGAAATAAATAAAAAACAGGAGGATTTTGACAAATTAATTCCACTTATAAAATATTTGACAAAAATTAATGCCAAAGAAATTTCAGATTATATATTGAATCAGGATAGCAGCATACAAAAATTAACTAATTTCGATTTTACGAGCGTCCAGAATTACTATTATTTTTTAAAAGAAAATTCTGAACTAAATCTACCGAATGTTAAAGTACCGCCAAACAGCATTCCGGACACTTTGAAATATTTAATCTCCGAGTTACAAGCAGCCAATATTCTAGCCAATTTATACAACAATAAAAATTGGGACAAACAAGCATATTCCTGTAAAATTAAAGGAATGATAGATAATATTAAAGATCTTGAAAATTCAATAGAAATTAATATAACTCCACTGATAGTTTGCAACTATCCTGAAGATGATAAATACATAAATGATAAGATAATTATTGAACCAGGTTTTTTAGAATATGATTCAGTACCAATTTATTACTCTGGTGAATTAAAAAATGTTTCCTATGTAGTAAAAAACCCTGTTACAGATGAAGAGCAACGTTTTAGTGGTCATTAATTTTTCTCTTAAAATGTTCACTATATTAATTATTATATCCTTGATAATCGATGCAATCTGGATTGCCAATACGATTATTAATAAAAATGAGTTAAAAAACTACATCACCTTTGAATCTATAAATGTTGACTCATCTAATTTAATGTGGGTTAAGGGTATTAAGACATATTTGCGGTTCAGAGGGCTTGATCAAAATGAGAAATATCTCAAATTTGATTCTTTAGAAAAGATTGGTGTGTATGAGGTGGCTAAATGGAGCATTGATCCTAACCCTGAACGAGAAAGCTTAAATGGCATTGATACTAGTCATGGAACTGAAGAAATTAAGCGAGGCATTATTAATTCAAAAATAAATTTCTTAATACCATTTTATGAAAAAAAATTAATGTCCGCTTACTTAAAAATTTTGAGGTATAAATTTAATCCTCCTTCATCGAGTGATGGTTTTGATCAATTTGGTATTCGAAGACCTATCACTGAAGATTCAGTCTATTTTGGTGGTTTTGGTGCATACACTGATAGATATGATAATGATGAAATATATAAATTCATAATAAATCAAAAGATATACGAAATGCAGGAAAAGGGAAATACATATTCTATTGCAGCTGCTGACACACTCATTATTGAAAGTATTCAAACAAAATATAAAGGCTCCCGAATCGATACCATGAGTGACTTCCAAACATTAGCCAAACGAAACGGCCGCTGGTGGAATATCAATTCCCCTGACCCTAAATAGTCGAAATTAAAAATTCGCAATTCTCTAAAAATAAACTGAAAAATATTTGCAATTGATTTATGATCCCCCTATTTTTAATTCAATATTTTTTCACCGGGATTCATCGAAAACAATATGCCATATTTAAAGGTATATATTCATTTTGTGTGGACCACAAAATACAGGACTCCATATCTCGCCACCCCATCTCTGAGACTTAAGGTTTGGCGTCATATGCTCCAGAATGCAACCAATAAGGGGATTTTCATCGATTTCATAAATGGATACAGTGATCATTGTCATTGTCTCCTTTCATTAAATTCAAATCAAACCATCGAAAAAACCATTCAGTTGATTAAAGGGGAGTCTTCCCGCTGGATCAATAAAAGTAATCTCTTACTTGAGCATACAGATTATTCAAAATTTGAATGGCAGGATGAATATTACGGTGTTTCTGTTTCTCCAGACTCAATTGATTTTGTACGAGAGTACATTAAAAATCAGGAAGAACATCATAAAATAAAGTCTTTTAATGAGGAATATAATGAATTCATGAATGAGCACGGTTTTCAGGAATTCAAATGAAAATTAAAACTTCTCCTTCTCCTCCACTTAAAAGTGGAGGCAATTCAATCCTCTACCATTTTGAATTTCCACTAGCTTTAGCTAGTGGTGTTGATTTATCATGACAATTATTGTTCTATTAACATCTCTCTTTCCTCCATTTAAAAGTGGAGGCAATTCAATCCTCTACCATTTTGAATTTCCACTAGCTTTAGCTAGTGGTGTTGATTTATCATGACAATTTTTGTTCTATTAACATCACTCTTTCCTCCACTTAAAAGTGGAGGCAATTCAATCCTCTACCATTTTGAATTTCCACTAGCTTTAGCTAGTGGTGTTGATCTCTGAATCCACCATTGAATTTCCACTGGCTTCAGATAGTGGAGAACTAAAAGCGGCGGCAACTCAATCTGTTACTCTCTACTCACCACTTAAAAGTGGTGGTAATTCAAACTACTATACTCTCTCTATCCACTTTTGAATTGCCACTAGCTTTAGCTAGTGGCGTTGACATACCCCATACTTATGGTATTGCAACCAGGTTTATACCCCTCTACTTTTGAGGAGTATTCCTAAAATAATTCTACATCATGATTAACCATGAAATATTGGACGTCCTCATCATAGGCGCCGGTCAGGCAGGACTGAGCACCAGCTATTTCCTCAAAGAAAACGGAATCTCACACGTAGTGTTAGAACGAGGCAAAATTGGAAATTCATGGGAGAAAAGATGGGATTCATTCAGGCTGAATTCTCCTCATCAATATAATCTACTACCAGGTGAACCACCTGGCTCATATCATATCCATGATTTTATTACAGGACACGATTTTATAGAACGTCTGGCAAAATATGCACACACTCATAAGCTTCCTGTCTTAGAAAATTCAAATGTAATCTCTCTTAAAAAATCTTCTGTTGATGACACATTTATAGTGGAAACAATCCAAAACGGACAAAACATATCCTGGTCTTCAAAGCAGGTTGTAATTGCAGCAGGAGGTGAAAATAATGCATGCCTACCTCAGGTGAGCGATCAAGTGCCGGAAAAAATATTTCAACTCCATGCCATTCAATATAGTAATCCATCTAAATTGCCAGAAGGAGCAGTACTGGTGGTTGGGAGCGGCACCTCAGGTGTTCAGATTGCTGAAGATCTAATTGCGGCAAATCGAAAGGTATATTTGGCTACGAGTGCAGTAACCCGGGCTCCACGCAGATACAGAGGCCGCGATATTGTAGAGTGGATGGCTGATTTACATTTCTTTGATAAACCTACAGCAGTAGCAGAAGATTTCGAACTCAATATGAAAGCTCCACTCATGTCAGGTGTTGGAGCGTCTGGCCACACGATCAGCCTTCAATCACTCCATAGACAAGGTGTGATTTTGATGGGTCACCTGAATAACATTAACCAGAATGTTTTTAAGTTTGAAAACAACCTGGCCGATAATATTAAGTTTGGTGATGATTTTTCTACCCAGGTTAAAAATGGCATTGATCAGTTTATTCTTGCAACTGGTGTCAATGCTGAGCCACCTGAATTCGATGAAGCTGATTTTCCCGATGACAGCTTACTGACATATGAACCTGCATCACAGCTTGATCTCGATGACCATTATATCACTTCTATAATATGGGCCACAGGTTTCAAGCCTGACTTTAGTTGGATAAAAGTTCCTGTACTGGATGAACTGGGTAAAGCAATCCATTCAAATGGAATTACAACAACGAAAGGACTTTATTTCAATGGATTACCCTGGCTTCGCAATCTCAAATCATCTCTGATTTATGGTGTAGTGGATGATGCGAAGTTTATAACAAATTCAATATTGGAAAATCATCATGCCCGGACAAAAGTATTGGCTTAAGTCATTGCAAGCATTTTTGATTTTATAGATTGTTCAATCACACCCGGATCATCATCACCTTTCACAAACGTATTTCCTGTCATCAATTCATACAAATGAATGTATCGATTACTCACAGTCTCCACAAATTCATCATCCATCACTGGCATCTGCTGACCTTCCAGCCCCTGAAAACCCTTTGACATCAGCCATTCTCGTACAAATTCTTTAGACAACTGCTCCTGCGGCAAACCCTGATCCTGATTTGATTGATATTTATCAGCATACCAATACCTGGAGCTATCAGGTGTGTGCACTTCATCAATAATGTAGAGCTGATCCCTGTACCATCCGAACTCATATTTTGTATCAACCAATATAAGCCCTTGCTTTGCCGCCATCTCAGTGCCACGTTTGAAAAGTGCTTTTGTTATTTTAACCATCTCATTATATACATCCCGGGAAAGAATTCCCTGCACGATAATATCATGACCTGAAATATCGACATCATGACCGCTTTCCGCTTTTGTGGCAGGTGTAATGATCGGATGTGGAAATGCGGCGTTGTCTGCCATTCCTTCAGGCATTTCTTCTCCGCATAATCCTCTTCTGCCTGCGTGATATTGACGCAGCGCATGACCTGCCAGGTATCCTCTGATCACCATCTCGATCCGGATAGGCTCACATAATACACCTATGGTCACATTCGGATGCGGCATCGCTCGCTTCCAGTTAGGAACAATATCTGTAGTCGCATCAAGAAAATATCCGGCCAATTGATTCAACACCTGGCCCTTATACGGAATAGGTCTTGGCAAAATATAATCAAAGGCTGAAATCCGGTCCGTCGCAACCGCCACCATGAGGTCATCAACATAATATACATCTCTTACTTTCCCTTTATAAAAGCCTGTTTGGCCGGGAAGCGAAAAATGAGTTTCAGATACGGGCATAACTTTTGTTCAATTGTATTGTTAGGTGATGATCAGGCCGCAAATTTCATTCAGCAACTTGACATTATGAAACAAACTACCATATATTTGGTCTCAATCATGAAAAAATCAGGCATTCACTTCTGTAACACTTGTTGTTGTTGTACTTCACCCCCGGGTTGAACAGAATGTATGCTTTCTAATAAAAAACAGAAAGAGCCCTTCAGTTCTACCGGATTGAAGGGCTTTTCAATTTAATACGATGAACAATTGGCAATAGACAATAGGCAATAGGCAAAAATTGAAAATCGAAAATCCAAAATATTTTTTAACTTCATTTTCCACCATCAAAATCCACCATTATGTCCATCAAACTCGGCGAAATAGCGCCAAACTTCCACGCAGAAACTTCAGAAGGTCCAATTGATTTCTATGAATATCTTGGCGATTCCTGGGGCGTCCTCTTCTCTCATCCTGCTGATTTTACACCTGTCTGCACCACTGAATTGGGTCAGGTATCCAAGCTGAAAAAAGAATTTGACAAGCGAAATGTAAAAGTCCTCGCCCTTAGCGTCGATCCTCTTGAATCCCATGAAAAATGGATCAATGACATCAACGAAACACAAAACACCGTAGTCAATTTTCCATTGATTGCTGACAGTGACCGGAAAGTATCATTGCTCTATGATATGATCCATCCCGGAGCTACAGAAAAAACAACTGTGCGAAGCGTATTCATCATCGGCCCGGATAAAAAAGTAAAACTGACATTGACCTATCCTCCAAGCACAGGAAGAAATTTCTCTGAAATCCTAAGAGTAATAGATTCATTGCAACTGACCGCATACCACAGCGTAGCCACACCTGCAGATTGGAAACAAGGAGAAGATGTAGTGATCTTACCTTCTGTTCCGGACGCAGACATTCCTGCAAAATTTCCAAAAGGCGCAACACACATCAAGCCGTACTTAAGGACAACACCGCAGCCGAATTAAAAAAAGGAAAAAGGTAAATGTCTGAGCTGCCGGTTTAGTCTAAAGGTCAAGGTTTAAAGTTTTTTAACCCCATCACCTAATTTCCTTTAGACTAAACTGGCTGCATAGACCAATTCCTCATGTCACTTTTTCTATGTGTTTTTCTATGTGAACTATGTGTCTATGTGGTAAACCTTTTTTTAAATAGATAAATGTTTTTAAGCAATGAAATGACTACTTCTCAAATGGAAATTACAATTTTGAAATCAAACCTGATATCAACTTCTCAACATTTCTCACCAAAGCTCCTTCAGTTTTAAGAGAATTCAAATACCTGTTTATTTCTTTTCGTCTCGAAGGAATAAGCTTTTCGAATACATCAGTAAGTTTCAACTCCTTCAATCTTACTTTCAAAAGAGCATTCATTGGAACGTTGTTGACTTCAGGGTTTTGATTTTGTTCAATGATAAAAGTCGCCATGTCACCAACATTTAAACCTCCTCCTGCCATCATAAATCTATTCACATATAATCTGTATGGTCCGTTCTTGACAGCCACTAAGGTTTGTTGAAATTTATGCTTATTGATTTCTCCCAGGACAGGAATATATCCGCGATCAGGTTTCATTTTTAAGGTGATCCGCTCAGGCACATCAACACATGGATTGATTCCCACTTTATATATCTCACCCTTAAATCGAAATCCCATTTAGCAATGAAATTAAAAACTCACGTTTCACGTCTGACGCTTCTCGAAAATAATTACAAGCATCTTCAACTCCGATTTTTCTGAGTACTGATTACTACTTACTGATTACTGCTTACCGATTACTGCTTACCTGATTTTACATGTTCTTGACAATATTCCTGTGCATCAGAATATCCTTCAGTTCGTGGAGAACTTTATACTCATTTGGCATCACCTTTTTGAATGCTTCCTTGATAGCGAAAAAAGTACCTTTTTCAAGTGCTATCTTATCCATCATATCAATTTTGGAAGATACCAGCTTTAAGTCTTCTTTAATGAGCTTGCGGATGGAAGGAATATCATGCCAGTCACCTTCGATAGCACAGGTAAGACTCGATGATCCGTCAGGCTGAACATCTGTTTCAAGAGAGATGAACCTGTATCCAACTTCCACACCGGCATCAGTATACTTAGCGATATTGGTGAATGGGATACGCCAGTTTTCTTCTTCAAGACCTGAATTGACCAAAAATATCTCAAGGCCCTTCTCATGAAAACGGTAAACCACAACACGAACAGTATCAAATACAGACATCTTCTTAAGTCTTTATCAATCCGGGTAAAAGTACGTTACAAAAATGATTATTTTTTCCTTTTATTCTCCAGTATCCGGGTGAGCATTTCATACAGGGTAATGGAAATAAAAATCGCTTCTTCTTCACTATTGAGTCTTGCCAGCAGCGTAAAGGCCCTTTGCTGAAATGCATGCGGTCTCAGCGGATTAAACATCTGGCCCACTTCACGATCTTTAACAATAATTGATATGAGGTCATTGGAATAAGGCCTGATTCTTCCCAAAACACCCCTCGATTTTAAACCGTGCATCGTATTATTCTGGTCAATCATCGCTACCTGGCTTCCATTGTAATAGACATCCACATTTTGTTTCTTGATCCTGAAGATAATCTCGGTATCCGAAGTCTTGCAACAAAGTAATGCCTCACGAACACCTTTTATATAATCCTTATAAGTGAAGGCTACCATCGGTTCTGAATAGATAGATTGAATGGTGCCGGCAATGATTTTATCAAGCCCTTGCTTTTGTGATTTAAGCTGCAGGTTCAGCGACATGAGTTCCAGCTCACTCTCTTCCCGAAAGGGTATCAATTGGGATTGAAAAGGCTTTATGATTTGACGCATTGCGGCAAGATCCTGGTTTATCTTTCGTGTCCCAGGAGCCAGATGCAGAACCTTTCTGATAATATCCTCTATCATAATCCTGCGATCAAGATACGCTTATTTGAAAAGGAACGAATTTCCTGTATCAAGATCAATAATAATTGCAAAGAAACCTTACTGAATCCAGCGAGATACTGAATACTGTTTACTGAATACAGATTACTCAAGAATCTACATGTAGCTCCTGATCGTAGAACTCTTACGCATCGTTTTCCTGAGGCGCCGGATAGCTCTCTCTTTGATTTGCCGGACTCTTTCGCGAGTCAGCTCTAATTGTTCTCCGATTTCATCAAGGGTAAGTGGCTTTTCACCCTTTAACCCAAAATAAAAAGCGAGCACTTCAGCTTCTCTTGGTGCCAGAGAATTTAAGCTATATTGAATATCAAGCCTTAGCGACTCTTCCATAAGCTTAAGGTCAGGCTGCATCTCCCCATCAGTTTCTATCATATCCAGAAGCGTAAAACTATCCTCATCGCTGGAAACCGGGGCATCAAAAGAAATATGCCGGTTGTTGCCAGGCATAGCATTGATTACATCCCTGATAGGAACATTTAGCAACTCCGCCAATTCCTCATGGGAAGGGTCACGCTCAAATTCCTGGACAAAAGACACAAATGCTTCATTCAGGCGATTGTAGGATGTGGATTTATTATGCGGCATTCTGACTATCCTGGAATATTCAACGATCGATTGGAGAATACTCTGCCTGATCCACCATACAGCATATGAAATGAATTTAAAGCCTTTGGTTTCATCAAAACGCTTGGCTGCTTTCATGAGGCCAACATTTCCCTCATTAATAAGATCACTTAAGGACAAACCCTGATTCTGATATTGCTTGGCAACGGATACTACAAACCTCAGGTTAGCCTCGGTCATTCGCTCTAATGCCTCCTGGTCACCCGCACGTGCAAGCGCTGCTAACCGTGCCTCCTCATCGGAAGTCATCATATCTATCTTACTGATATCCTGCAGGTATTTCTCAAGCGCGAGACTTTCACGGCTGGTGATCCTGTTTGCTATTTTAAGTTGTCGCATTACTGGGTTAGGGATTTTAGGTATTTGAAGGAGTTCTGGTCATTTTCTTACAAGAAGGTACAATGGCACATATCAAAAAGTTCACAGTTTTATGTCCTATGTTCAGTTTTTACGTAAATCTTCATTTTCTTCAGTAAAGGGCTTTTGAACACAAAACCAATTTGATTCGTTACTATAATGTCTCGAGGGTGCTGTTTTGTACCCAACCCCACCCACTTTTTTTTCCGTCTAACGTTAAAAAATCAAAAATCTTATGAAATACGTATTTTCTATCGGCGTATGCATCAGTTTCCTCTTCCTGAATTTCTCAGGATGTGATAAAAAGAGCAATACGGATGCGCTATGCAATCAAATCACGTTGAATAAACCATTTACTGCCAAACTTGATGAATTGTGGTGCCTTGATCAGGATCATTGGAGCATCACGTTCGGACCTTTTGTTGAAGATAGCAGGTGTAATGTGCAGGGGATCGAATGTGTATGGGCAGGAAGGTATGTCATGGCCGCTACCATTAATGACAATCAGGGTGTTGTGAGAGATACTTTCTTTGCTGTCAGCAATTGGTCTGATACATTACACTATTCAAGTTACAATATCATCCTGAAGAAGGTTAACCCGGAATTCCGCACAACTATGGAACCCCTGGATCCATCAGCATATTCTTTCGATATGGTTGTGGAACAACCATAATTCTATAAGAATATAAAACAAGAGTAGTATTTTCTTAAAAAGGAAAAGGACAAGCTTTCGGCTTGTCCTTTTCCTTTTTTAAAACTATTCAGCAATCATTTTACCGATTACTGATTACCATTTTACTGATTACCTTTTTTACCTGCGTGGTCCACGATCTCCTCCACCACGATTTCCACCTCCACCACCACGATCATCTCTGCGAGGTCCGCGATCATCACGCCTTGGTCCTCTGTCATCACGTCTTGGTCCACGATCATCACGTCTCGGACCACGATCATCACCGAAGGAAGAACGTTCACGTTCTCTTTCCGGTGGTCCTTCTTCGCCGAATCCATCTTCATATTCGCCATTTTCATTCTTCTTACGTTCAGGTTTTGGAAGTAATGATTTACGCGACATCCTCATCTTGCCTGTACGGGAATCGATCTCAACAAGCTGCACCTTTACCATGTCACCTTCTTTGAATACTTCCTCTACATTATCTATCCGGCTATGAGAGATCTCAGATACATGCAATAATCCGCTTTTTCCCATGAAATCAACAAACACTCCATAAGGCATGATCGTCCTCACAACAGCTTCATACACATCACCTACTTCAGGCGTATATGTTATGCTAATGATACGTTGTCTTGCAAGCTCAAGACTTTCCTTATTCGAACTGGCAATATTGACAATTCCTTTATCACCCACCTCTTCAATATTGATGATAGTGCCTGTAGTCGCTTGTATGTCCTGAATAACCTTTCCTCCAGGGCCGATGACAGCGCCAATCTGACTCTTCTCAATGATGATCTCAAGTATTCGTGGTGCGTGTGGTTTGAGGTCTTCTCTTGGTTCTGCGATGACTTCATCCATCTTAGACAAGATGTGCAATCTACCGGCACGTGCCTGCAGCAAAGCTTTCTCCAGCAAATCATAACTCAAGCCATCCACTTTGATATCCATCTGGCATCCTACGATTCCATCACGTGTTCCTGTGATCTTGAAATCCATATCGCCTATTGCATCTTCATCACCAAGGATGTCTGATAAGATGGCATTTTTTCCTTTCTCACTGACCAATCCCATTGCGATACCCGCAACTGCAGATTTAATTTTTATACCCCCATCCATCAAAGCAAGTGAGCCGGCACAAACCGTCGCCATAGAGGAAGATCCGTTGGATTCAAGGATATCAGATACAATACGTAAAGTATATGGCTGAACAGCAGGAAATACTTTTCTTAAAGATCGGGCTGCCAGGTTAGCATGTCCTACTTCTCTCCGTCCCGGTCCGCGATTTGGTTTTACTTCCCCTGTTGAATAAGGTGGAAAATTATAATGAAGGATAAATTTATCATGTCTGAAATCAAGAGCATTGTCTAGCAACACTTCATCATTCTTGGTTCCAAGCGTAAGACTTGTCAATGACTGAGTTTCTCCTCTTGTAAAAACCGCAGATCCATGTGTTGATGGCAGATAGTCAACTTCAATCCAGATAGGCCGGATTTCATCCATCTTCCTTCCGTCAATCCGTTTTCCTTCATCTACGACAAAATGACGAACAACTTCTTTTTTAAGCTTGTCATAATAATAATCAATCAGCACTGACTTCTCAGTCATGTATTCTTCACCTTTCTCTTTCAGCTTTTCAACAAGTTCAGTTTTGATACTATCAAAATTTTCCTTGCGTGTATTTTTTTCCTGTGCACCCCTGGCAATATCCAGTATTCTTTGTCTTGAGAAGGTGTCAATTTCTTTTTTCAGATCCTCATCTTCTACCCTGACATCCAATTCTCTTTTCTGGGTTGCTTTTTCTCCAACCTTCTTTGCTAAATCCAATTGTGCCTGGCATTGAACTTTGATAGCTTCATGACCAATACGGATAGCCTCTACAAGTTCATGTTCAGAACATTCATTTGCTTCACCTTCCACCATCATGATGTCAGCTATAGTTGCCGCGATGATGATATCTATGTCAGCCGTCTTCACTGCTTCTCGACCTGGATTAACTACAAATTCTCCGTTTATACGTGCGACTCTCACTTCTGAGATCGGCCCTGCCCATGGAATGTCTGAAACAGACAGCGCTGTTGATGCAGCAAGTGCAGCAAGCGCATCAGGCATAGCATCTGCATCAGCCGAAATGAGGTTGATCATGATCTGGGTCTCATTCATATATCCATCAGGAAATAATGGACGAACTGCCCTGTCGACAAGTCTTGATATCAGAACTTCGTAATCAGATAGTTTTGATTCCCTGCGGAAAAAATTACCAGGAATCCGGCCTACAGCAGCAAATTTCTCCTGGTAATCCACCGATAAGGGAAACCATGGCTGATTTGGTTTCGCTTCTTTATTGGAAACCACAGTGGCTAAAAGCATTGTGTCGCCCAGGCGGATCATGGCAGATCCATGCGCCTGCGCAGCCAGCTTACCGGTTTCCATGATCACTTCTCGGCCATCCGGTAAATTGAACTTTTGGGTAATAGGAATTTGAGCACCCATATAATTATTATTTAATTTATTATAATCTGATTATTAATATCATATTTTCTACGAGGGAGAAAAATCAGCCACAATGAGAGATGCGCGCGAACTGCCGGATGTATCCAGGGTCCTAAGGCAAAAATCAAAGATGAAAATTGAGAAATCGTAATCGAACAGACGATTAGAATACAGAATACCCTTTATTAGCGGGCTTGCATTATTTTCTGATACCCAACTTTTCGATTATTTCGCGATAGCGCTGGATATCCGTTTTACTGAGATAATGCAACAGACGTTTTCGCTGTCCAACCATAGTCAAAAGTGCTCTTTTGCAAGAGTTGTCTTTTGCGTTGATTTGTAGATGCTTTGATAACTCATTGATCCTGAGAGTCATCAACGCTACTTGGGATTCAGTGCCGCCGGTATTAGCCGCAGTACCACCGAAGTCAGAAAAGATTTCAGCTTTTTTAGCTGATGTTAGATAAATTGCCATGTCATTTGACGCTTTAAAAAATGACTAATATTTTGGTTTACTTTAATTTTTCGAGCCGCAAAGATACGATTCTTAACAGGAATTATGCAGCTATGTTATTTTTTAGCGCGCTCCTTTGTTTTGGCCTCATTCCACAACCCGTCCATTTCAGCTAAAGTCATGTCCGTCAGGGCTTTGGGTGCATTCGATTCAATATATTCAAACCTGCGCTTGAACTTCTGGTTCACCTTTTCAAGCGAAGTTTCAGGATCTATGCCTTTGTACCTGGCATAATTGATGAGTGAAAAGAGGATGTCCCCGAATTCATCTTCCAGCGCCGGTTTGTCCGCGCCGGTACTTAAAGCTTCCTTAAACTCAGCGATTTCTTCTTCTACTTTGTCCCAAACCTGCTGGTCATTCTCCCACTCAAATCCGACCTGACGGGTCTTATCCTGCATCCGGAAAGCTTTTATCATGGCAGGTAATGAATCAGGCACTCCTGAAAGAACCGAGCTCTTGCCCTCCTTCATTTTAATGGACTCCCAGTTCTTTTTCACATCCTCCTCGCCGTTGACTACAGTGTCGCTGTAGATGTGAGGATGCCTCCTGATCAGCTTTTCACAAAGGGAGTTGATCACTGAAGCAATATCAAAATGTCCTTGTTCTGTTCCAAGCTTTGCGTAGAATACAATATGCAGCATCAGATCGCCCAGTTCTTCTCCTATTCCTGCCCAGTCTTCCTTCAGTATCGCATCAGCTAATTCATAAGATTCCTCCAGCGTCAGATTACGAAGGGAATGAATATCCTGCTTCCTGTCCCAGGGACACTTCTCCCTCAGATCATCCATGATATCGAGAAGCCTACCGAAAGCCTTCCGTCGTTCATCCTCCATAGTAACTTCCATTTACTTCAATTTGAAACCATTTCATTCGTCGAAATTATCGGTAACATAAAACGGTTTTTAGAAAAGTCCCCTTCAGGGGATTTAGGGGTCCAGCAAATGCCCCATCAAATCCCTCTTAATTCTGAGGTAACCCTCGCTATCTTCTGTAGGCTCGATCATCAATGGCACCCTGTCCACGATGATAATGCCGCCTTCACTGATTGAGCTTATTTTCTCCGGATTGTTGGTCAACAGGCGTATATTTTTTATACCCAGGTCTTGCAGGATCAGGTTAGCGATGTGGTATGTTCTTTCATCAGTTTCAAATCCTAACTGGTGATTCGCATCAATTGTATTAAACCCCTCATCCTGGAGGTTATAAGCTTTCAGCTTATTGATCAGACCTATCCCTCTCCCTTCCTGTCTTAAATAAATAAGCACGCCTTTTTCTTTCGTTATGACCTCAAGGCTCTTCTCGAGTTGAGCTCCGCAATCACATCGCTTTGAACCAAAAAGATCACCGGTCAGGCATTCGGAATGTACCCTGATAGTTACAATGTCCTGTGGATTAATGTCCGGCGGATAAAGGGCAAGATGTGGCATGGGATCGGCATCATGGTCGGCATACGCATCGATATACCAAACGCCGGAAGATGTGGGGATACTGGAATGAACCTGTTTTTGCATTACTACTTGCCTCAGAACGAATCACAAAGGTAAAGTAACAACTACAGAATAAATCAAATAGAAGTATGTGATCAAAGGAGAATCAAACTATTTCGGAAATCGGGTGGCTATCAGAGCCCTGTTGGGGAAAGCGGAATATCTGAAGAAGAGGGCTAATAATTATTTTCTGCTGGTGCCTAATTTAACCAGGAAAATCAATCCGCTTGTAATAAAAACAGTGAGCGTAACGAGTAAAATGAGCATGTCTTGTTTCGGAGTGTTAGTTAGTTAACTGCGGCTAAGGTGCGTATTTTTTATTTCATATTATAACCTTTTTTCAAAATTTTATTTTAGTCGAAACTCCGGCTGCTGTACAATGATTAAAGCATGTTCTCGGTTTGTAATATGTAGCTTTATCTCAAATTAGATACGAATGAATTCATTGTTTACCCGGTTTGCTTTCCTGTTTTTTTTCATCCTGGCTTCCTTTAATTCCTCTCTTTGGGGACAGACTGGTTCCTCAGAGATATATAAGGATATTAAAAAACTTGGCGTTCTCGCCAATGTACTTTATGTCGCCGCTCACCCGGATGATGAAAATACCCGCCTGATCAGTTATTTCTCAAACCACCTTTCTGCACATACCACTTATCTGTCTCTGACACGAGGAGATGGCGGTCAAAACCTGATAGGTCCTGAAATCCGGGAAATGCTCGGTGTCATCAGAACTCAGGAACTCCTTTCAGCCCGGGCTATTGACGGGGGAAACCAAATGTTTACACGAGCTAATGATTTTGGATATTCTAAAACAGCCTCAGAAACCTTTACTATCTGGGACCGCAACGATGTGCTGAGTGATGTTGTCTGGGCGATGCGTACCGTAAAACCTGATGTCATTATCAACAGATTCAATACGGATACATCAAGACCTAATCATGGACATCATACTGCTTCTGCTATACTTTCGGTTGAAGCTTTCGATTTGGCTGCTGACCGCAATGCTTTCCCGGAACAGTTAAAATATGTGGAAACGTGGCAGCCAGAAAGGATTTTCTTCAATACAAGTTGGTGGTTTTACGGAAGCCGTGAAAATTTTGATTTGGCTGATAAATCCAGAATGTTATCCATTGATATAGGTTCTTTTGATCAGGTGACTGGTGAATCAAATTCTGAAATTGCCGGCAGGAGCAGAAGCATGCACAAAAGCCAGGGATTCGGTTCTGCAGAGACAAGGGGAGAAAGCCTGGATTATCTGGATCTGATCAAGGATACCAAGGGAACAATACCTAAGGATATTTTTGATGGTATTGATATTACCTGGACCCGGATTCAGGGAGGTGCACCGATAGGCACCAAAGTAAAACAGCTTGAATCATCTTTTGATTTTAAATCTCCCTCTTCAAGCATTCCGTTGTTATTGGATATCTATAAGTCCATTCAACTATTACCAGATTCATTCTGGAAGAAAATTAAAGCTGAAGAATGCGAATCACTGATTAAAAAATGCCTCGGTTTATTTATCGAAGTGCGCACAAATAAATTCCGTGTTAGCCCGGGTATGATATTACCTGCCACATTGGAAATAACGAACAGATCCAATCTTGATGTGATGCTTTCTTCCATCAGGTTTTCTGCAGGTGATACAACCTATTCTTTCCAGGCTCCTCTTAAATACAACCAGGTGGTCACGAATGAAATGAAGATTCCTGTTCCTGAACATTTAAGCACACCATATTGGCTTGTTCAACAACCGAAAGAGGGAATGTACAGTGTACCGGATCAGCAAGAAAGAGGTCGTCCATACAACCCACCCGAGATCACTGCAAAAATTAGTTTGATGATTTCCGGGTCACCTGTTCAGTTTAAGGTACCGGTGATTTATAAAACCGTTGATCCTGCTATTGGAGAAATACACCGGCCCCTTTCAATTACACCTCCTGTCACCGTTCAGTTCGATGAGGATGTTTTGGTTTTTTCCTTAGGAAATGAACGTAAAATAAATGTGACGCTCACAGCTATCCAGGATAGTGTAAGTGGAACTTTACAATTAAAGATTCCACAAAAGGACTGGAAGATTTCACCGGCAAGCCTTCCCTGGTCATTCTTAAGATCTGGTGAGACTGCAGTACTTACCTGTACCATTATTCCACCCTCTACCGAATCTTCTGCTACGATCAGTCCTGAAATCTTAAGCGGTGACCAGACATATCATCACAAAGTGACCACACTGGATTACGATCATTTACCTTATTTATCTATTGTAAGAGATGCCTCTGTAAAGCTTAAAAGCATCGATTTAAAAATCATCCCAAGACCAATCGCATATATTGAAGGAGCCGGTGATGATGTAGTCGAAGGTTTGCAACAAATCGGATATACCATAGATGTGATAGATCCGGCTTCCATTTCTTCCACTATATTGAGCAAATATCAGGTCGTCATCCTTGGAATACGGGCTTTCAATACAATTGAAGCATTAGCTTATAAAAATAAAATACTATTTGATTGGGTTGAAAAAGGTGGCACTATGATCGTTCAGTACAATACCAGCCATGCCCTTTTCACGAATGAAATAGCTCCATATCCGTTGACACTTTCCAGGGATAGAGTGACAGAAGAAAATTCTCCGGTTACCATGATCAATCCGGATATGGACGTATTCAAATTCCCGAATACAATTATTCCTTCTGATTTTGAAGGTTGGGCGCAGGAAAGAGGTTTGTATTTCCCCAACAAGTGGGATGATCAGTTCACACCTCTTCTCGAAATGAAAGACACGGGTGAAAATCCAACGAAAGGCTCTTTATTAATCGCAGGTTATGGAAATGGATATTATGTCTACAGTGGCCTTTCATGGTTCAGGCATCTCCCTGTCGGCGTTCCGGGTGCATACCGGCTTATGAGCAACCTGATTTCTCTCGGTTATAAAAATGGCAAATCCTAAACGCCATTAATTAACTTCCAAACCCTAAATGATCCAAGGTGGAAAATGAAGAACAGAAAACTAACTGGAACAGGATATACATTCTTGTACTCCTGTTGAATGGTTTATACATTTCACTTTTCTTTTTGCTTAGCCATTTTATCAATCATCACGCATGAGTGCATTGGATTGGATTGTGCTGATTGGGTCAACAGCATTCATCGTCATCTTCGGTATCTGGAAAACCAGGAAGAATAAAAATATAGAAGGTTATCTGCAGGGTAATCATTCGACACGTTGGTGGACGATAGGCCTCTCCGTGATGGCTACACAGGCAAGTGCGATTACATTTCTATCTACGCCAGGACAGGCCTTTTCAGAAGGAATGGGTTTTGTCCAGTTTTATTTTGGCTTACCCATAGCGATGGTGATTATTTGTATTGCTTTCATACCAAGATATTTCCGGATGAAAGTGTATACGGTGTATGAATTCCTGGAACATCGGTTTGGAATTCGGACACGCCTGCTTGCTGCATTATTATTTCTTATCCAACGCGGGCTCGGTGCCAGTATCACTATTTTTGCTCCTGCAATTATTTTTTCAGCGATCCTCGGTTGGAATTTACACCTCACCATTTTTGTCATCGGTTGTGTTGTGGCATTCTACACTTTTGTCGGAGGCACTACAACTGTAAACGTGACACACAAGCTTCAAATGGGAGTGATGATAGGTGGCATTATCACTGCATTTGTCGTCACGCTTACTTTTTTACCTGATGGAATCGGTTTTAGGGATGCATTGAGTATTGCAGGTGCTAATGGAAAGCTGAACACTCTTGATTTCAGCTTCGATTGGAACAACCGGTATACTTTCTGGTCAGGTATTACGGGCGGAACATTTCTGGCGCTTGCTTATTTTGGTACGGATCAATCACAGGCACAACGATATCTCACAGGACAATCGATTAAGCAAAGCCGGCTGGGGCTTTTATTCAATGCGGTTTTTAAAGTGCCGATGCAATTTTTTATTCTGCTTACCGGTTTGATGGTATTTGTTTTTTATCAATTCCATGCTCCTCCATTATTTTTTAATTCACAGGTTGAAAAGGAGATTTTAGCATCCCCTTCATCAGCTCAATATATACAGCTACAAGAGGAATGGAACAATGAACATGCTAAAAAACAAGCTTTGTACAATGGCTTGCTGCTTCAGGAAAATTCCTCGCTTGACCTTGAATTGATTGACAAAAGTGTCCAACAAGAAAGAGAGATCCGTGCAAATGCAAAAAAATTAATTGAAACCACACTACCCGAAGCTGAATCTAATGACAGGGATTACCTTTTCATCAGGTTTATCCTGGATTATCTTCCTAAAGGGATTATCGGGTTATTGATTTCTATGATCCTGGCAGCAGGCATGTCATCTACTGCTTCTGAATTGAATGCATTGGCCTCAACTACAACCATTGATTTTTATAAACGACTGATCCGGAAAGATAGAAGTGAAAAGCATTACGTTTATGCATCAAAAGCATTTGTATTAGTTTGGGGGGTGATAGCCATTAGCTTCGCATATTACGGCAGTCTTTTTGAAAACCTGATCCAGTTTGTCAACATCGTTGGTTCCATTTTCTATGGCTCAGTGCTAGGAATATTTTTATCCGCATTTTTTCTGAAATACGTTTCCGGATTTTCAGTTTTTAGAGCTGCATTAATCGCTCAGGCTACCGTACTCTACTTTTTCCTGCTTACCGATATAGGATTTTTATGGTACAATGTGATCGGTTGCGTAGCAGTTATGATCTTCAGCTTAATGATTGAATGGATAAAGAGAAATCGTCGCATGGTTCCATCACGAACAGATCAAAGGATTTAAAAAAACATGTAGATTGACAAGTGCAAAAAAAAAATAGATCCCGAAAAAACTTCCGGGATCTATTTGCAGTATTTTATCGTAACCGAAGTTTAAAGCCTCACGATTCACGGCTCACGATTCACGATGGATTACATCTTCTTCCACTCTGCTATTGAAGCCTCATTCATCCGGACATAATCCATGTTTGAATCTTTTTTAGCCAGTTCCAATGATTGTGTTGCAGTTTCTACAGCTCCTTTCTTATCACCAAGGCCTGCCTGGATCAAGGATTTGGATCTCAGTACCCAATATTTTTCATTACCCATAGCAATGGATTTGTTGATCCATTCCAGGGCAGTTTTGAGATCCTTGCCTTCATTCAGATAATAATTAGCCGCAGCATAATAATCACCGGAAGAAGGACCAGCCATAACTTTCGCAATACTTTCTTCTACTGTTTTGTCTGTACCAACTTTAATTGTAACCGGAACATATACATTGTCCCAAAGCATAAAAAAGTCACCACTGCTGCTGGACAGATTGTCAAATCCCATCATCAGGGACTCTACATGCATGTCCTTAGCCATAGGATATACTGTTGCAGAAACAGTGACAGGTTGAACACTAGATTCTCCATAGGTTGTCCAGTCTGTTTCGCCATAAGGATATAACATGACAGACCATGTGGATTTTCCTGGCTTTGTAAGTAAGGCATAAGAACCTTTTTTAACCTCTGCACCACCGAAATTTACATCTTCACTGAAAGTAATTTTCGTTGCAGCATTGGCACCTGTCCTCCAGACCTCATCATACGGAACCAATCCACCGAATACCACTCTTTTCTTTACACTGGGACGTGAGTATTCCACAGTCATATCAGTAAGTCCTATGCGTTGCTCCACTTTTGCTCCCGGACTGGCAGCTGGAGTCTTAATCTGAGCCTGCATTAAATTGATGACAAGCATCGTCAATAAAATAAGTAAACCGTTTTTTTTCATTTGAAGGAAGATTTTAGTTTGATGATAAGTCTTTAGAACATGACCATATAAGAAAAGTTGATCATTCAAAAATAAAAAAGCACCTCTATGATGAAGTGCTTTTTAGTGACAGCGCTGGGATTCGAACCCAGGACCCACGGCTTAAAAGACCGTTGCTCTACCGGCTGAGCTACGCTGTCAGAATTGCACCTTTGCGCAAAATAAGGCCGCAAATATATTACTTTTTCATATTGAAGGCCTGATACCTTTTCTAAATTAAGCCTTTTAAGACGTTTCACAACGATCAGGCAGCCTACGATAGCTGCTGCGAAAGCATTTTCAAAGAATATTTCTTTCCTTCGATTGATTCCAAAACATGCGGAAAATGCACTTCAGCTTCCCTGATCAAATCCGCGACATCTTTGTAGCGGGATGAATAATGTCCCGTAATAAGGCATAAAGCCCCCGCCTCAGAAGCCATCCTGCCTGCATCTCCTGCCGTGCTGTGACCCGTTTGTTCAGCCGTTTCATAAAGATCATTCCGGAAAGTGGTTTCATGATATAGCACGGATACATTTTTTATCCATGGAATAATCCTTTTACTGTATTGTGTATCCGAACAGTACGCATAGCTCAGGGGACGCTCTGCACCATACGTCAGTTCATGATTGAGAACTATTCTTCCATTGATTTCAAGATCACCACCTTGCTGTAATTGATGGATCTGTTCGGGCGTGAGCTTCAACGATTCCACTGCATCTTTCTTCAGCTTGTACAAAGCTGATCTTTCTTTCAGCAAATAGCCATTACAATTGATGCGGTGCTGAAGAGGAAAAGTAAATACATCCAGATTTCCTTTGGACCAGATTTTAGTCAATCCCTTCGCATCTGTTTCAATAATCTGCAGAGGATAATTAATTTTTAAGGCTGTGTATTTTATAATCTCATCCAGAAGTCCTTTTATCCCGGCAGGGCCAAATACAATAAGCTCGTTTTTACGTTGGAGATGACTAAAAGAACTTAATAGTCCCGGAAGACCAAATACGTGATCACCATGAAGATGACTGATCAATACGACATTGATCTTAAATGGTTTTATACCTGAATCTCTTAACCTTGTCTGTGTCCCTTCGCCACAATCAATCAGGCAAAATATCTCATCATATTGTACGACCTGTGCAGAGGGATGCCTTCCGTTCATCGGAAGAGCAGAACCGGAACCAATTACTGTCACTGCAAATTCAGCCATGACTGTTCATCGGTTTAAGATTGGAATGATAGTTTATTCTTCTTCTGCAGGAGCATCACCATTCAGGTCACGCTCTACATCCTCCATGAAAACGTAATCAATAGATTCTTTCACGGAAGGTATGATCGCGAGTATGGTATCAAGCCTTGAAATCTTGATCAATTTCTCCACACTCGGATGTGCAATGCCTGTGATGACGTAACTCCCGTAATCCTTCCAAAGGCGATTCGCAGTAAGAATCGCACTGAGACCGGAAGAGTCAACATATTTAACCTGGCTTAGGTCAAAGATCAGGTTTCGCACTCCTTCATTACGAAGGAAAATAAACTCAGATTTAAGATCAGGGGCAATAAGTGAATTCAGATTCTCTTCATCCAGGGAAAGAACAGAATACTTATCATGTTTATCTAATGAAAATTTCATTGTCGATGCATTAGTCTTTAGAAAAGCGCTCTAGTAAATCCGGGCGCCCGCAAAAGTACCCCAATTTCGATAAATTCTCCTAAAGACATGGCCATATTGTTGTTTGGCAAGCAAATACGAACGCGATATCACCTGGAATTTTCGTTTTAACAATAAGCAAACACAATAATGTTCTCTTTTTAAAATCATTCTATACACTCTTTTTGTTATTATGACAAAACGTCACAATTGCGTCCGATACAGGCTGATTTGGCAGTTTCGTCACCCTTTTTAACCACTTGGAATCATTTTGGATGCAGGTGATCAGTAGAAACACTACTTTTATAAATAGTTCTTATATTGGACATTAATTTAATATATCCCAAGCATTATACATGAACAGAAAGTTCTCTCCCAAAGTCAAGAAGATCATCACGCTAAGCAAGGAGGAGGCTAAAAGACTCGGGCATGATTACATCGGTACTGAACATCTCCTTCTGGGTATGCTTCAGGACAATGATAATCTCGCCGTTAGAGTTTTGGATGCAATGGATGTTGATTTTTCTGAACTTAAATTTAAAATTGAGGATACTATCGCTGAAGGACGTATGGAGCAAACTCCTGTCTCAGCCGGCAATGTTCCGCTCAACAGACAGGCAGAACGTGTGCTGAAAGTAACTTTCCTCGAAGCCAAGAATCTGAACAGTGATGAGATAAGCCCTGAGCATCTCATGCTTTCAATTCTGAAACATGGTGATAATATCGCCAGCAAAGTACTCTCCGAATTTGATATCAATTATGAGTCATATAAATCAGAACTTGAATATGTCATTCAGGAGGAATCAGGTAACTACCAGGAATTTATGAATCAAGGCCCATCAGATTCTGAAGGATCATACGAAGAAGAAGGAGAAAAAGGCCAGTTCGGAGCCAAGAGAAGCGCTTCAAAATCCCGCACGCCTGTTCTTGACAATTTTGGCAGGGACATAACGCGTCTGGCTGAGGAAGACAAACTGGATCCAATCATCGGCCGTGAAACAGAAATTGAAAGAGTTTCACAAATCTTAAGCCGTAGAAAAAAGAATAATCCGATTCTCATCGGCGAACCTGGGGTAGGAAAAACAGCCATTGTAGAAGGTCTGGCACTCCGCATCATGCAAAGAAAAGTAAGTCGCAATCTGTTCAACAAACGGATCGTGATGCTGGATCTTGCAGCATTGGTGGCAGGCACAAAATACCGCGGACAATTCGAGGAAAGGATGAAGGCCATCATGGGTGAGCTTGAAAAATCAAGAGATGTCATTCTCTTCATTGATGAGATTCATACTATCGTTGGTGCAGGTGGTGCAACAGGTTCTCTTGATGCTTCCAATATTTTTAAACCTGCTTTATCACGTGGTGAATTACAATGTATCGGCGCATCCACACTGGATGAATATCGTCAGCACATTGAAAAAGACGGAGCACTCGACAGGCGTTTTCAGAAAGTTCTTGTCGAACCACCTTCTGCAGAAGAAGCTGAACACATACTGCATAATATCAAACCGAAGTACGAAGAATTTCATAATGTATCCTATTCTGATGAAGCTATCAGGGCATGTGTGAAACTCAGCGACAGGTACATCAGTGATCGGTTTTTACCGGATAAAGCTATTGATGTGCTTGATGAAGTAGGTGCCAGGGTCCATCTCAAAAATATACATGTACCCAAGCATATAGAGGAGCTCGAAGCACAGATAGAAGAAATAAAAGAAGAGAAAAATAAAGCCGTCAAGAGCCAGCAATATGAAAAAGCTGCCGACCTGCGTGATCACGAATCAAAGCTGGTCAGGAAACTTGAGAAGGCCAAAGAAGACTGGGAAGAAGAATCAAAAACCAAGAAATATCCTGTGTCTGAAGAAGACATTGCTGAAGTCGTGGCTATGATGACAGGCATTCCGGTCAAACGGGTTGCACAGAGTGAAAGCAAGAAACTTGTAGGCATGAACAATGACCTCAAGAAGGTCATCATCGGACAGGATGAAGCAATCGTAAAAGTCGCTAAAGCAATTCAGCGTAATCGCGTAGGTCTGAAAGATCCATCCAAACCTATCGGTTCTTTTATTTTCCTTGGACCAACAGGTGTTGGAAAAACAGAATTAGCTAAAGCACTTGCCCGATATCTTTTTGATTCGGATGATGCTTTGATCCGCATCGACATGAGTGAGTACATGGAGAAATTCTCTGTGAGCAGGCTTATAGGCGCACCTCCGGGTTATGTAGGCTACGAAGAAGGCGGACAGTTGACTGAAAAAGTAAGAAGGAAACCATACTCTGTTGTACTGCTGGATGAAATCGAAAAAGCGCATCCGGATGTGTACAATATTTTACTCCAGGTTTTGGATGATGGACAGCTGACAGATGGCCTGGGCAGAAAGGTAGATTTCAAAAACAGCCTGATCATCATGACATCCAATATCGGTGTACGTCAGTTGAAAGACTTTGGACAGGGTGTAGGTTTTGCTACGAAAGCAAGACAGGATGCTGCTGAGGACCTGACGAAATCAGTCATACAAAGTGCTTTGAAAAGGACCTTTAGCCCTGAATTCCTTAACCGGATAGATGATGTCGTCATTTTCAACAGCCTGGATCGCGATCACATCCATAAGATCATTGACATCACGTTAACTGACTTATACAAGAGGATGGCTATCATGGGATTCATGCTGACCCTTACCGCAGAAGCAAAAGACTTTGTAGCCGAAAAAGGATTTGATCCCCAGTTTGGTGCCCGTCCGTTACACAGGGCTATTCAGAAATACATTGAAGATCCGCTGGCTGAATTCATTCTCAATGAGAATCCGGTAGAGGGTAGCAGCCTTGTTGCTGATCTGAATAAGGAGGCCCAGGAACTGGTCATTCGTCAAACGATCATGGAAAAAGAAAACTCTTGAGCATTTCCGGCCACGGAATGTTAATTTTGCTTTTCGGAGCAAAACACCGGGAAGTTATTCTTGTTACAGGCATCGAACATCGTCACAACACATTATCAAATCATATGGAGCCTCGTTTCCGGGGTTCCTTTTTTTATCTAACCTAAATTCAATTAAATCCTTGGCTAAACGATTTCCATCTAATTATCCTTCTAAACAAAACGACGAGAAATTTCAATTCAAAATGAATGGGGATATCCGTGTGCCCGACATCCGGCTGGTGGGTGACAATCTTGATGAAGTCAGTCAGGTTGCCGGTAAAGAGATTGAACCGGGAATATACCCTACCCGTGTTGCCAGAAACTGGGCAGAGGACCTGGGATTGGACCTGGTCATGATTTCTCCAAACGCAGACCCCCCGGTCTGCCGGATCATTGAATTCAATAAGTTCCTTTACAATAAGCGGAAAAAAGAAAAGGAGATCAAGGCAAATACCTCCAAAACCGTAATAAAGGAGATCCGCTTCGGCCCTAATACCGATGAACATGATTTTGAGTTTAAGGTAAAGCATGCCCAGCGATTCCTCGATGAAGGATCCAAGGTTAAGGCTTATGTCCATTTCCGTGGCAGAACGATAGTCTTCAAGGAAAGAGGTGAGCTCCTTCTCCTCAAGCTGCTCAAAGAGGTTGAGGAATTTGGCGCTGCCGAGGCCCTTCCCAAGATGGAAGGCAGAAGAATGATCGTCATCCTGGCTCCCAAAAAGAAAAAGTAATCTCTACCCTGCTTTTTGGAGGTTTCGTTTTAAAAGCTATCTTTGCAGTCCTTTTGAATAAAAAATCTACTGGTCATGCCAAAGATGAAAACCCACAGCAGTGCTAAAAAGCGTTTTAAGATTACCGGTTCCGGTAAAGTGAAGCGTTTTCAGGCCAATACTTCTCACCGGATGCGGAATAAGGATAAAAACACCAAAGGCCGGTTAGTCGGATCCACCCTGGTGAGCGAGGCTGATCAAAAAAGAGTGAAAAGAATGCTTTGCCAGTAAATTCTTAGAAAAAAACAAATATTCATAACTGTTTGCCAGGCCCAAAGCGTTGTTTTACAACCCCTGTCAGATTAAATTGATAAATCATGCCTAGATCAGTAAATGCTGTAGCCTCCAGGAAACGGAGAAAGAAAATCTTAAAAGCAGCCAGGGGGTATTTCGGAGCCAGGAGTAAAGTCTACACGGTAGCCAAGAATGCTGTTGAAAGAGCGATGCGGTACTCATACATCGATCGCAAGAAAAAGAAACGCGCATTCCGCGGATTGTGGATCGCCCGTATCAATGCAGCAGCAAGGATCAACGGAACTACCTATTCACAACTCGTGAATAAATTGAATAAAGCAAATATTCTTTTGAATCGCAAGACGCTCGCCGATCTGGCTCTTAACCATCCGGATGCGTTTAAAGCTGTCGTTCAGGCAGCCGGATAAAGAACTAATTATTCTGACTAGTCTCTCACCCTTTCTGGAACTGGAATAATTTACAACCCAATCAAATAATCCTGGTTGGGTTTTTTATTTTTCCCCGGTAATCATGCTCTTACTTTCTCATCGCCTCAACGGGGTCAAGACGGGCTGCCTGCCATGCAGGAATAAGCCCTGAAACCACACCGATCACTATCGAAAGGATCAGAGCGATCATAATATTGGTAGTAGATAAATAAATATCATAGTGGAAAGCTGAGGTGGCCAATTTGAGAACGCCAAATACTATGACTAATCCAATCAGCGCACCGATAAGACACAGGACTATCGATTCAATCAGGAATTCGAGGAGAATAATAGATTGCCTCGCTCCTAATGCTTTTTTAATACCTATAATGCTTGTCCTTTCCTTCACAGAAACAAACATAATATTAGCAACACTGAACATACCTACCAGGATGGAAAACCCACCAATAAAAATGCCTACAATATTCATCATGCTGAACACAGGAGCAAGCAATTGTGTCAACATGGCCAATTGATTAATGGCAAAATTTTCGGTTTCCTTTGGTTTGATTTTCCGCGCACTTCTTAAAACTCCTGTCACCTCATCTTTAAGGTCTTCAAGCACTACTCCTTCCTTTGCTTTAATATTCAGTGATGTACCCCAGGTATATCTGGATTTTACATTAATGAGCTTTTTAGCTGTCATATATGGGATCAGCACAGCCTCATCGAATTGAAAAATATGAATAATGCTATTTCCTTCTTTCTTCAGCACACCCACTACCTGGAAATCCATCCCTTTGATCTTAATTTCTTTACCAATCGGCTCAATGGTTCCAAATAAGGTTTCAGCAAGTACAGATCCGATAATGGCTCTGTTTGCTCCTGTCGAGGATTCAAACACGGTAAAAAATCTTCCGGCTTCAAATTCGAGATGGAAGATATCGGCATAATCTTCCGTCACTCCTGCCATATAGGCACCTTCAACGCTGCTAGATCCAAACTTCAATGTCCGGCCGGGGATAAATACGGAAAAGCTTGCCTGGTCTGATAGCTTTACCTTTTTCTTAATGACTTCCAGGTCCTCATAGCTTGGCTGAGGCCTGCGCATATATTTCCACCAGTTCTGGGAGGGATCTTCATTCCAGGGCATTTTGTCAACATACAGGACATCATTACCCAGCTTTTCGAAGCTGCTGCTGATATTATCCTTTAACGAATCAACGGCGGATAAAACTGAAATAATGCATATAATCCCTATGCTGATGCCTGTAAGCGATAGAAAGCTTCTGAGCTTATTAGCAGATAACTGCTGAAGCGCCTGAACGATACTTTCATAAATGAGGTTAAACATCATCATGGCTAAAACTATATAATCTGGTTTTGGTTAACTTCTTTTATTCGATTAAAGTGCCACACCCTCCGACCTGAACCCCAAATGCCTGAAAAATAAATCATTACATCCACAAAATAAGGCAATTACCCTTGCTTTTTGCTGCCTCGTTGTATTATCTTTGCCGTCCAATTTTTTGAACCTGTAATATGCGCACAAAACTTTCACAGTTTACTTTTGAACTCCCAGAGAAGCTCATCGCCAAATATCCATCAAAAGAAAGAGATGAATCTAAAATGATGGTGGTCAACCGGAAAACCGGTTTGATGGAAAACAAAACCTTCAAGGATATCCTGGAATATTTTGACGAAGGAGATGCCATGATTTTTAATAATACAAAGGTTTTTCCTGCACGCCTTTATGGACGGAAAGAAAAAACCGATGCTGAAATTGAAGTATTTCTCCTGCGTGAGCTTAACTCAAGAGCACGTCTTTGGGATGTACTGGTCGACCCTGCCCGAAAGATCAGAGTAGGCAACAAGCTTTATTTCCTTGATAAAAAAGGAAATGAAATCCTCGTAGCTGAAGTCGTGGACAACACCACTTCAAGAGGAAGAACGATCAGGTTTTTATTTGACGGAACAGATGAAGAATTCAGCGGCTTGTTGAGATCACAGGGGCAGACACCACTTCCAAAGTATATCAATCGGAAAGCTGAAGAGCTTGACAAAGAAAGATACCAGACGATCTATGCAAAAGAAGAAGGTGCTGTAGCAGCTCCTACAGCCGGCCTGCACTTTACAAGAGAATTGATGAAACGTCTTGAGATAAAAGGCGTTGAATTTGCTGAGTTGACATTACACGTCGGACTTGGGACTTTCAGAAGCATTGATGTGGAGGATTTGTCAAAACACAAAATGGATGCTGAATATTTCAAGATCACTGACGAAGCTGCTGAAATCGTAAATACATCGAAAAGAGCCGGACATAAAGTTTGTGTAGTCGGGACCACTTCCATGCGTGCCATTGAATCTGCTGTGTCGGCATCAGGCTTGTTGAAACCTGCTGAAGGATGGACTAATAAATTTATTTTTCCTCCATATGATTTCAGCTTGCCGGATGCGATGGTCACTAATTTCCATATGCCCAAATCAAGTCTGCTGATCATGGTATGTGCATTTGGTGGCTATGAGCTGATCATGGATGCTTATAAAAAAGCTATCAAGGACAAATACAGGTTTTATACATATGGTGATGCCATGTTGATCATCTGATCAAGGATTTCATTCTATAATATCTGATAATTCAAAGAAAGCTGCTGAGTTGATAGTTTATATTTTGTTTAATATATAACCTATTGAACTATAAACTAAAGGAAACCGGTTTTAGCCTGAAAAAAGAATTTAGAATTTTCTTGCTGCCCTCAGTAGTTTTTATACATTTGCAGAAATTAGCCCTGGAACTCTAATACGGGATAGGGCGTTACACCCGGAGTAGTTAGAACTATTATTTCATTTAATTCCTATAAGTTTCATGTATTGGACACTAGAATTGGCCCATCATCTTGAAGAAGCCCCATGGCCGGCTACACGCGATGAATTGATCGATTACGCGATTCGTTCAGGTGCTCCTCTTGAGGTAATTGAAAACCTGCAGGAGATGGAAGATGAAGGTGAGCTCTTTGAGAGCATAGAAGACATTTGGCCTGATTACCCAAGAAAAGACGACTTCCTCTTCAACGAGGATGAGTATTGACCAACGGCTGAAATTTATCAGGATCTTGTTCTTGAAAAGCCTTGCATGATTTCTGAATGCAAGGCTTTTCCATTTAGCATAAAATAATTTACGTTTGTATTTCCGATGATGATGACAGGACAACGTAAAATCACAATTGCAATCGACGGGTATTCGTCCTGTGGCAAAAGTACTTTGGCACAGGCCCTCGCGAAACGTTTGCAATACCTCCACATTGATTCCGGTGCTATGTACCGTGCTGTGACTCTATACTTTATTCGTCATAAAGTGGACATTACCAATGATAATGAAGTTGCTGCTGCTTTAGAAAAGATTTCAATCCACCTGGGTTTTGAAGACGATATTCAAGTGACCTGGCTGAATGGTGTCAACGTCGAACTGATCATCAGGGAATCTGAAGTAAATCAATATGTCAGCAATGTCTCTACATTATCTTCCGTAAGAAAAGAAATGGTCGCTCAGCAACGAAAGCTGGGTGCGAATAAAGGATTGGTGATGGACGGAAGAGATATCGGTACAGTAGTTTTTCCGGATGCAGAATTAAAACTTTTCCTCATAGCTGATCTCGAAGTCAGGGTTGAAAGGAGATGGATTGAGCTTACCAGCAGAGGAGTAAATGTGAGCAGGGATGATGTAAGGGAAAATTTGCTAAGACGAGATCATATTGATTCTACCAGAGTGGATTCCCCGCTTCGAAAAGCAGCAGACGCAACCGTTATTGACACCAGCTACCTGACACCAAAAGAACAGCTGCAAATATCTTTTGATCTCGCCCGTTCATTAATCTCAAAGCTAAACTCAACATCATAGAGGATCTAATGCGTCCCGATCACAATAGTCTGAATGCATTCTTTTTTTATCCAGCCTTCGTCAAGATTTAGCAGACTGACCTTGTTCCAATCCCCGATGTGATCTGTAATACGTACTTTTTCTCCCGGATTAAGTATTCTTGTAACAGGACTTTCCTCCGATGCCGCCTGCCTGCTATCACACGTCAGCATCACGACAGCTTCATCCTTTTTGTGGATCCGATGAAATGCGAGAAGGCCCATTAAAACAAAAAGAAATCCGGCTGCTGAAAAGTACCAATTTCTATTTCTCCTGATAAGCTCAAACTTTCGTAATGCATGTATGGACACTAACCATTGCCACAATGAAAATGCAAGGAACAAAAACCCTGTAAATACCCATCCCCCCGGTCTCAATATCGCCAGTAATTGATGATACCATTCGATCAGGAAAAACGGGCTTACCGGGATGACGGCATTATCCATTTTAGCCCTTTCCTTTTTAATAGCCTCTTTGATTAATTTATCAGCAGGCCTCAACCGTGTTGCTTTTTCAAATGCTAAAATAGATTCAGGGAGATGATGAAGCATTGATTCAGCGCTGCCTATATTGAAAAAAACATTGGGATCTGTATTTCCGGAATTTACTATATCATACCATATCACCAGAGCTTCTGCATACTTTCCTTCACTATACAATAGCGCAGCTCTTTCTCTCATGTCGTTGAATGCACTGCCAGCCTTCGAATGGAAAGCAAAGAAAACCAGGATCAAAAGGGGAATGCATGATTTCATTTCAAAAGATCATTGACATTACGAGGCCTGTCTTCAGTGCGCCATTGAAAGCCCTCAAGACGCATGGAGTTATGATTGGCTTCTGACATCGGCAGCATAGTAGATGAATTGTCCCCATAATATTTGAGCAAATAGATCTGGCCTTCACTGAATTCGAAAAACATCTTACTGCATATGGTTTGGTTAACTCCAACAAAAGCTGACTGATCATCCTTTGTATAGTAAATCGATTCGGCATTTCCCGTAACCCACATTTGTTTTATTTCACTACTGTCGAAATCAGCCACAATTCTTTTTCCTTTGATCTGATCATAGTACGTACCAAACTCTTCTGAGATGATCATTGCTCTCCTGTTAAGTATGATATCCTTGATCTGATTATTCCGGAGATGCATCTGAATTGTATCGGCGGTGAATTGTGTTGTATCCGACCAAAGCACCGGCAGGCCATAAAAAGTAAATAAACTATCCTGTTCACGGAAAACCAGAGAGTCTGCAGCTCCCTGCATATTAGATTTAAAAATCCTTACATCATGATATGCCCTGATCATCCGGATTGAATCTGATGGATTCAATGTGTCTATTTGTGTCCACATATTCAACGTGTCAGCGGCGATATAAAGCGTATCATTTTCGATCAGTGTATAAAAACGGGGTCTCGGGTCTCCATACACCAGCATATATGAATTCTGCTTTGTTTCAAGATGATCTCCTACGATGCCGACATTTCTTGTGGTATCCCTCCACCTGACATTGCCTGACGCATGACCAACCCCGGTCAGCTGATCCATATCAAATTGCTCATACGTAAGAATCTGTGCACCCTCTCTGATTTCTCCTTTTCCTTTAGTGGTGACTGTATTTGTTTTTTCGTTATAAAATATTTCTGTGCTATGTATTTTCCGGGTATCGTCAGAATAATATGCTGGTTCTCCCTGAATCCATGTTTCACCGGTTTTTTCAAGATACCGGAGCTGATCACCATTGATTTTACGATCATTCTCTTCCACCAGCACATGGCCTGACATTTTCACTTCGCCTTCTTTGGAAAAATAGCGTATCGTATCTGCAGTAGCTTTTTTCTGGTCGCCCGCATACTGTGCATTGCGATTAAATTCAGCCATTTCTGCTTTCAAATCATAAAAACCGGATTCAGTGTAGATCTTTGCCGCTTTCGTATAAATATTTGTAGGGCCTGTAAATAAAACCCGGGATACAGAAGCAAGGTATGTCATCGAATCAGCTGCAATATTAAATTTCGGATGTAATACAACCACGCTGTCTTTAAAAATTACTTTTTCTGCACGCGCCTGGTAAATTCCTTGCCTGGACGTAACCTGCATATCGCCATCGATGAGTGTACCTCCATTATGATATTCCCCAAACCGGTCCCCCAGGTTATAGGTGAGATCCTTTGTCCACAATTGCCTGGTGCCCTGTTCTAAGACTACCTCTCCTTTAAGCTCCGCGATGTCCGTTTCTTTGTAGTAGTACAACGTGTCCGTAAAAACATGAAGTGAGTCACCTTGCTGAATGACGACATTGCCATAAGCATAGATCCTGCTTTCTGCAAAGATCACTGCAGAATCTGCGTAAATATTTGTGCTGTCTATTCTGAGCTGCAATCCATCTGATATCCATTTTACGGATTCAATTCCCTCCCGGTCTTCGATCAGGTTGCCAAAGTAATCGATGATGATCAGTTTCTTCGAAGCTGTATCAGGTGCAGGTTGTCGGGTTTGAGCCCCAATGGTCAATGGAAGGGTAAATAGAATATAAATGATCAGCGTCTTTATCCTCATAATATCATGAAACACCTGGAAATGTGATTTCTAAACGTATCCACCCTTCTCACTGTTGCAATACAAGATCTGCCAGCTCCTCTCCTATCATGCTTGCCAGGGCTATTCCCATTCCTGAACACCTTACACCCACGAACAAACGGGGCGTTAACGCTTTAATAATGGGTGATTTAATACGACCTATTCCGATTATTCCACTCCAGTTAAACTGGATTCTAGTCTTGTCAGGGGAGGCAAGATGGGTATATAAAAAATGTTCCAACGAATTAAGAATCGCCGGGTTTTGACCAAACTGATCTGTTTCTTCAGTCTTAAAGTCAGTATTTCGTGCACCGCCAAGCAATATTCTGTTTCCAATGTTTCTGAAATAATAGAATCCTTTATCATAATGAAAACATCCCTTCCACTGAAGCCCCGGTATAGGTTCAGTGACAAGGACATGATTCCTCGCTCCGTGAACATCGAGTTCAGGGAGAAGCTGATTCGCAAATGCATTCGTAGTGACAATTACTTTTGCTGCAGTCACAGGAAGAGATAATTTATTTTCCAATACCACTTCCTCACCTGTATCATGAAAAGATTCAACATCAAACCCCGTCCACATTTTCCCGCCAAGGTTTAAATACATTTGCTTCAAATGTTCCATCATAAATCCGGGATGCAACTGACCTTCATAAGAATTATAAATACCATTTGTAAATCCTCTTATTCCATCCGGAACATTCATTGTTTTGTATACGTCCTTGTATCCTATAACATTGCTTAGTAATTCATTCAGGTAAGGCAATTGGTCTGCTATCTTCGTGAATTCGTCTTCCTGGTACAATTCATATCCTCCATTCACTTCAAATTGGGCAGAGGAAAAATCAATCCGAGTCTTTAATTTTTGTAGTCCTTTCCATCGTTTACTGACGAGTGAAAGAGATGCATCTTCACCCATCACGTTGATGTCTTCCAGTATTTCAGAAGGACTTCCAAAACATGCAAAGCCTGCATTGCGGGTACTTGCACCTAAAGGAATAAACCACCTGTCAACAACCATCACCTTTAGGTTTGGTCTTCGTTCAAGCAGTGAAATACCTGTACTCAACCCGCTGATCCCGCTTCCAATGATGCAGACATCCCAGTGAGTATGGTACACTTCATATTCCCAAATGCTATAATCCTGCTGCATTTTGAAGAGATCAATAAATCATATGATTGTGACTAAGCCTGGATTTTATACAGATAATGGAATTGACTATCTCAGCCGATCCATCGATTTAACCAGCTTCTCATCCTTGCGAATAAAATAGTTGGCTACACCGGCGAACAATATTGCTGCCACCGGAATGAACATCCCTGCCTGGTCATGAACCTGAATCGTTGGATCAATTGCAGCTGATTCTTTCGTAAAAAGAAGAAATGCAATCCCGGGAAGCAGAATCGCCATAATGATGATAAAATATCCAAGCTTCAGCTGAAGTTTACGGTTTTTGAACAAGAAGATGGATATTAAGGCAAGCACACCACCTAATAAGGTGAGCCCTATCAAAGCAGGATGGTCTGTAATGTCAAAAACCTTATCAGATAGAAATTGCGCTGAAGGTTTATCGCTGGTAGCAAAAGGCAACTTAAAGAGTATTGCGAATACTGCTAGAGTAAGAATCAGGAAAATGGTCTGTATGCGTTGTATCATAAACAGAATTTATTAATGATCTGACGTCGTAATTCAGGCATTTAAAGACGACTGTATGCTAAACCGGATCCTTTCGGTTCAAAGCTGCCTGGTCAAGCGGATCAATTGATCTTTATTTGATTTAATAACCCACCATAGTCCTGCAACAACTTTTTCGGACTATGGTGGGGAATTGCGGAGAGTTAGGGATTCGAACCCTAGAGACCCTTTTGGAGCCTACACACTTTCCAGGCGTGCGCCTTCGACCACTCGGCCAACTCTCCGGAATATCCTGATTGTCTTCACTTTTGATTTATCCCGGGCTACCGGATCAGGAATGCAAATTTAACCCTTCTTTCCAAATACCTCCTGTGCATTCCGGGTTGTTGCATTTGCCAGCTCTTCAATTGGGATATTCAGGCTGCCGGCTGCTTTTTCTGCTACCAAAAGAAGGTATGAGGGTTCATTACGTTTCCCCCTGTGTGGGACAGGTGCAAGATATGGTGCATCTGTCTCCAAAACTATCATTTCTAAAGGAAGCCTGCGTAGCAATTCATCCAGCCCTGATTTTTTAAACGTAAGCACTCCCCCAATGCCTATTTTAAATCCCAGACTGTAAATGCGCATTGCCTGGTCATAATCACCACCGAAACAATGAAATATCCCTTTTAAGCTACCATCCTGTTGATTACTAATGATATCGATATTCAAATCCAGCGATTCCCGGGAATGAATGATGACCGGCAGCTTAAATTCCTTTCCCCAATTTATTTGTTCTTCAAAGGCTTCAATCTGGATATCCCTGGTTTTAGTTTCCCAGTAAAGATCAACTCCGGTTTCACCAACACCATAAAAGTCCCCCCGTTGAATTTCATTTTTCATACGGGCTAAAATTTCGCTGAAATCATCCTTCACCGAACAGGGATGAAGACCCATCATGGGTTTGCAATGCAACGGAAAAAGTTTAGCTAATTCCATCATCGCTGGTATGCTTTCCATATCAATGTTTGGAAGCATCATTTGTGTTATATTTTTATCTAATGCCCTTGTAATTACTTCCGAACGGTCGGCATCAAAATCAGAAGCAAATAAATGACAATGGGTATCTATCCAATCCATGTGCAGGGTTTCCATTAATATTACACGTCAATGAGTCAGCAGAAACAAAAATACTATGTCGTTTGGCATGGCCACAAGCCCGGCATTTATTCTACCTGGCCGCAAGCACAGGCACAGGTAAAAAATTTCCCGGGTGCGATTTATAAATCGTTTAGTTCCCGTCTGGAAGCAGAAGAGGCCTATGGAACAACTCCGGATATAAAAAGATCTTTCGTACGCAGAAAAGAACCTGTTAAAGCCATAAAAAATACGGATTTCGTCAGTGAAAGCATCAGCGTCGATGCTGCCTGCAGTGGCAACCCGGGAGCAATGGAATACAGGGGAGTATGGACATCTGATAAAACCGAAATTTTTCATTTTGGTCCTGTTAAAAATGGTACAAACAATATTGGAGAATTCCTTGCCATCGTCCATGCACTTGCCTTGCTGGCAAAAAAAAATGATCAGAAAACCATTATTTATACAGATTCAAAAACAGCTATTTCCTGGGTAAAGAAGAAAAAAGCAAATACCAAACTAAAAATGGACAAAACGAATTTCCAGCTTTTTGAAATGATCACCCGCGCTGAAAATTGGTTAAAAAATAATACGTGGCAGAATCCGATATTAAAATGGGAAACGGAAATCTGGGGAGAAATCGCTGCTGATTTTGGAAGAAAATAAATAAATAAAATTTTTATCCTGTTACAATTTCACGAAACGCATGGGATGCTTGGTTTCGATGTCCCCTCTTTTTATTTTTTCCAGTTTTCGATTGATCATTCGGCGCTTGAGAGGTTTCATCCTGTCGATAAACAGAATGCCTTCAATATGATCATACTCATGTTGTATCACCCGGGCATTTACTCCACTAAAAGTTTCTGTATGTTCTTTCCAATCCGTATCCATATATTTCAACCGGATCACAGGATTGCGCTCGATCTCCACATGAATGTCAGGAATGCTCAGGCAACCTTCTTCATATAACCATGGATCACCCGATTCGTCGCTCAGCTCTGCATTGATAAAAACTCTCTTTATCCCTTCAGGATTCAATTCTTTTTTATCCAGTTGTGTGGTATCTATGACAAAGAGCCTGATATCCTTACCCACTTGTGGAGCAGCAAGCCCAACACCTTTAGCGCTGTACATGGTATCCCACATATCCTGTATAAAAACCTCCAAATCATTATAATCCCTGTTGATAGGTGATGATTTTTTTCTCAGGACAGGTTGTCCATATGCATAAATCGGTAGTATCATATATGTCCCAGATATTCCTGAAGTATAATTACAGCGCTTGTTTGATCTAATAATGCTTTATCCTGCCGTTTGGTTTTTTTTAAACCCCGTTGGTGAATGATTTCCCTGGCCTGCATGGAAGTATATCTTTCATCATGAAGATCTACTTTCTTAGTGGGAAAAGCATTTCGCAGATTAAGAATAAATTCATCCAGCTTTGTTTTGAAATTTTTATTTCCCCAATTCCCATCCAGGAAAGGATAACCCACAACAAAGGAATCGACAACTTCTTTTCCGGAATAAGCAATGATAAATTCCATTACCTCCTCCGTTTTCCTGGTTTCCAATCCTTGTACAATGATCTGAAGGGGGTCGGTAACTGATATCCCGGTTCGCCTGAGTCCATAATCAATACCCATAATCCTCCCCATAGCGGATAAAGATAGAGGCATCCTGCATTTTTAGCCTATGCCCCGGGCTCATTCTATCCTAAAAAAAGAACCCCCTCCACTTGCGCGGAGAGGGGTCCCATCCCAAAAACAGTAAATTTTATAATCTGATGATTTTTCTCTTATCAGAGAATCAACATCTTCTTCGTAGCGGTAAATCCCTGGAACTGAACCTGGTAGTAAACCAATCCCTGAGCGCCAATCTGCTCTTTATTGATTTCTATCTTGTTCAGACCTTTTACTCCAAGGACAGTTTCATTATACAATTGCTTTCCTGCAACATCAAACAGAGTCAGGGTTACTTCTCCGTTAGTCGGAATGACATAACCAATCTGAGTAGTTCCGTTAAATGGATTAGGCTCATTTTGAAGCAATTCAAAAGAATAGATATCAGCACCACGGAATTTTAGTCCTAAGTCCATGATTTCATTGTCTGATGAATATGCTTCAGGTGTAGTCGGCGTAGAAGTGATCGAGATCGATTGACTCAATCTTGCTGTATTTAATGCGTGTAGTACAAGTGTAAACAATGGACTTGCCGGATCTACAACTGTTCCTTCAGCTTTATTCCAGCTAGAGCTTAGTTTGTGATTATCAAGCCAGCCAAAGTTATCTGAGGTTACATCCAGGATACCCGCTTTCACATCTATTACTTCAAGTCCGCCATCCAGATCAAGTGTGAATTGCATTCCTTCGAGGTTATTTGATGTGCCTGCATAAACAGGAACTTCAAAAGTCTCTCCGGTAGCTGCCTGGCGATCATCGATGACCAGTTGAAGCAGATCTCCTGCTCCTCTGACCACTACAGTTTGAGCATTCGCTTTCACTGTATTATTGACATCACCGATTTTGACTCCTAAGAAATCAGCATGGTTCATGCCAAGTGAAAGAGGATTCAATACTACGCTTTCAGGCCATACTTGTTCCCATGGGTTGTATGGATCAGGGAAGGAATAGTCCTTGTCGACGAATCTCCAGCTTGTATTGCTTGGTAATGCAGTATAAATACCCAGGATCAGTTTTCTGAGCTCAATAAGATCAATTGCTGTAATCGTTTTTGAATTATTGGCATCCGCAGCAATCATCTTGTATGGGCTTTCCAGTTCCTTGATTCCTAACAGGTGTTTTTGTATGTGAATCAGGTCAAGGGTAGAAACTCCGTTTTTGAAATCATTATTCTTATCCGGTTCAACTACATAATTACCACCTAAAGGCATTGAAGGGAATGTGTATGTTCCGGATTGATTTGTACTGATCGGAAGCATCGTACTACCATCCACCTGCACTTTGACATCCAGCACATTCTCTGACGTTTCAGTACTTACATTTCCGGTGATCGTTCCTAAAAGATTTCCTCCTTCAGGACATGAACCTAAATTATCCTGGATAATAATATAGGTTGAACAGTACGCCTGATTTCCCTGGGCATCTGTTACATACAAGTTGACAGGTACAGGTGCTCCTACATCAGCACATGTAAAAGTCAGACTCGTAACAGAGATATCCGGAGCCAATGATAACACAAATGGAAATCCACAAGGATGATAGCTGCTGGCATCAAAGTCCGATGCCCAGATAACAATCATTCCATTATCTGCGTGACCATCTCCATCTGTATCGACCGGCATAAGATCAGTAGATAATCCATTTATACAGACAGGCGTCGGAGCTTTGCAGGACCTTAGGTTCAGCAACTGCTCTCTGACAGTACGATTTCCACAACGATCTTCAAAAGAATAGATTACCCTATGGAATCCAAGTGGGAATGTCTGACTTGCATTAATCGTATTTCCGAAACTACAGAAAGGGCCAATGTCAATAGTACCATTATTATTAAGGTCTACTGCCCAACATGCTTCCAGAAAATTATCAGCAGTGCAATCATCATCTGCAGTCTGTATCAGCTCGATAAATAAACCATCGCAATCAAAATCGTTACACTGATCTATAGTAGGCTGTGTGGTCTGGAATTCCGGACCAAAACTGTTCACAACCTTTATGATCTGAACGTGTGTCCAATAGTTTGTATCCAATGCTAATCGACCGAGTTCACCATATAAGCACCATTCAATGATTGACCAAGTCCGAAGAATCTTATAACATGCACCAGCAGATATTTCGAAAACCTGGTCTTCATAATTTATCCCAACGAGATCACAATGATCTTCATTGATGATAGGCCGGTCATAAGGAGGCGGAAGATCATCAGGATCAGTGCCTTCGCTACATTCAACACCATGATAATCAAGTGGCCAAATAATTGATAGCGTTGTAATCGGGTCAAAATTCTCCACCGTAATGATCTGGTCACAGGTGACAGCACCATTAGCATCACTTGCGGTAAACCTTCTTACGATGTAACCAACACCACACTGATTGAGGAAAGGGAAATCCGTCTCTTCCACTTCAACACCGCAATTATCGATGACATAGCCACCCTGTCCACATACGAAACCAGAAATATTGGCGTCGTCATTTGTAGGATCGTAGATACAGAAAGGACTGGTATGTGATGATCCGACTACAATCGATCCGAATTCATCCAGGTCATCAACATTCACCGGATAGTCACAACTGATCGTTATATCTGATGGACAGAATATGATAGGTGGAATTTTATCCTGTACAATTACTTCAACCATGCAATAATTCACATTTCCGGAAGCATCACTTACTTCCAGCTGGATCATGATGGGTCCGGCTCCTGCATCACAGCAGGCGAAAGGTACTTTTGGACGAAAAACAGTTCCTTCGTCTTCGCTGGTCAATATGTTATTAGGAATTTCATCGATCCCTGCACCATTTGTAGTCCAGTCAAAATTTATACAGGAAGTCATTCTCCTGGCCATAAATGTAACCGGGCCGCATGCATCGTAGCTACCGTCATCAAATACAGACGCAAGTACTTTTGTTAATCCATTTTGCCCGCCAAGGGTTAATGAAACTACCGTATGAGCATCACATATTGCGATAGGAGGTGTGAGATCCTGAACGGTGATAGTCATCGTGCAAGTAGATGAATTAAAACATTGGTCGTAGGCTGTATAAGTGATCAGATTTGGCCCTACGGGTAATGAAACCCAGACACCTCCATTTGTAGGACTGAATCCTCCCGGATAAGCTACAGTGGCAGTGGTTGTAGGACTACACGCATCGACAATAAGTGCCGGCGGTAATAGGATAGTCGCTGTGCAGAAATGACCTGTTGTTGTTTGCACAAAATTTGCAGGACAGGTAATGACCGGACCTTCGGTATCGACAATCTCTATCATCTGTTGATAGACAGTATCCTGTTCACCTGTGCAATGCCATTCACGCACTGTCCAAATACGCATGATTTTCCGTACACATCCGATTTGAGGCAAAACAACATCTTCATATGTAACTAATGCATTACATGAGCCTATAAATTCAGGATAAATGGGTATTCCGTTTATCGTTGGTACACCTGTACCCAGAAACGGAGGATCATCTAAAGGATCCGGAATTCCATCATTATCTGCATCAGCAAATGGAACGTCACATTCCAGGGCTGTACCTAAAGCAATTGTCAAAGGATCAGGAAATTCAATTAATGAAAAATCTATCCTCTCTAACAGAATGGAAATCGTACAAGGCAAAGATTCATTACCTGACGCATCCCTGGCAATGTAGGTACGATCGATCCGCCTGATGTAAAGCGTATCACATAAAAGTGTAGACACTTCGTTGAGTAAGATTACATCTGGACTGGGATCGCAATTATCAACTGCCAGAGGCCCAGGGAATGCCAAAAATTCAAGACACGACATAGTATCATTCACACAGGTGATCGATGGCCTCCACTTGTCCTGAACGGTAATATAATGCCAACAACTATTACCAGTAATGGTGTCTACCACACTGGCAATTAGAGTTGTTCCGATTTCAGCTTCTGTGACTGTTGCATTAGGCAACGTATCATTAGCCAATGTAATAACATACACGACGAAGCCTCCTCCTGTGCACTGACTTGTGTCAGCGATCATGGATACGAGAACTTCAGCGGTACAATCGAAACCTAATGAAATCTGAGCGCCGTGGCAACTTAGCGAGCAATTTCCCTGGCTTTGAGCCGGGTTATGCCACATGAGCATCAGTAGTAGTAAGCTCGCTGTCAGGGATTGGGACAAAAGTCTTGGATACTGTTTGAGACGTTTACGCACACCATCCCTGAGAGAAACAGAATAGTCCGTTTTCTTCATGAGATCTTAGTTTTAGTTAAAAAAAAATAGTTAAGCCTATATTGAAAGAGTACAGCTAAAGGCTGTAAATCCTTGTCAATAGCAATTGTGTGATCATTTGGCAGGTCCGTTAATCAGGATCTGGTCAAATCCAGGCTTATTATCATTTGGAAAACTCAGGAGGTCGAAAAAGCAATTTATCGTGGTTCTAACACATACAGAAAATTGCAACCTGTATAAAAGTATTAATCAGCACATAACAGATTAAAAAAATCTCTAATGCTTACACAAATATAGATTAGCTATAATATGTTATTATGCCCTGAATAAGGTATTTTTTAAATTATAAATATTTATAACTTGTATATAGCTGTAATTAAGATAGTTATATATTTAACTTTATGTTTTAACCCGGGTATTCACAAAAAATCAAAAAAAAATCCCCCCGAGAAGGGGGGATTTCCCAAACAGTAACGTCAATGGACCTTTAAAAAGACCCAGCGTCTCAAAAAAACTAATCGTTCGTAAAGCTCATTTTACGTGTAAAACTCGCATTCGCTGTATACAGAGTATAGTAATACATACCAGGCAGTTTAAGTGCGCTGGATTTAACATGAATTTCGTTGCGCCCGGCTACCCCGGTAGTAGAATGATCAAAAACCTGCTTGCCATTGATATCATAGATGACCAGTCGTACATTCTCCGATTGTGGTAGATTATAGCTTATGACTGTTTCGTTCGAGAAAGGATTCGGAATATTCTGATAGAGGTGATACTCATTCACCGGGGTTACCGTTTCCGCCATTATCTTCATTTCAAGCTTTTTAACTTCTGTATTTTCTCCATCTGCCTTATAAGCCTCAGGCTGCAAAAAGGTTGATTCCAGCGTGATCTTGTCAGATGACAACTGCATATCAGGAATAGCAAGAATCACTTTCCCCGATAAATCTTTCGTCACAGCCGATGTCCAGCTTACATTCAAGGTACCTTCACTTGCATCGTAATACCACTCCTCTTTGCTCAACAGATCAGATTGGATTTTATTTAACTGATCACTACTTAATTCTCCGACAAAAAGGCTGAATTGTATACCGTCGATTTCAGATTGTCCAGCTGAAGCGGTGATTTCGATTTTGTTTCCGGTAGCCTGTAAAGAAGAATAATCATTCATTTCGAGCTTATAGTCGTGAGAAGATCTTGACTCAACAATTCCATTACCTACATGGGTTCTAAAATATGAACCATTGATATCTCCAATCTTCACCCCGATAAAATTCAGCGCATTGACATCATGCGAAATGCTATCAAACCAAACTTCTTCAAGGAAAGGCTGAAGAAATGGATTATTTGGATCAGGGAATTCATATCCCTGGGACACAAACCTCCAGGATGTATTGTTCGTAAAATGGTCGGTAATGCCAAGAATAAGCTTACGGATCTCAAGCAAATCAAGAGCAGTGACATTGCCACTCTTATTGGCATCAGCTGCAATCAATTTGTAAGGTGTATTTAGTTTCGCAATGCCCAACAGATGTTTTTGGATAAGGACAAGATCTAAAGTTGATAATCCTTCCCTTGGCTTCTGATTATTAAATGGTACGACAAGATAACCGGTGCCCTTACTAAGTCCACGTATTGAATAACGACCGTTATCGTCAGTAGTATCCGGTATCATCGGAGCATTTGTAATGCTAACTTCTACACCGCCCACATTTTGTCCGACTTCGCTCTGAATTTCGCCAAAAAGTACAAGTCCATCATTGCAAAGATCATCCGGATCTCTCAGCTCAAGGTCAGCAAACATGCAGCTATCAACCTTCTGAGTTCCGTTAACATTCCAAAACCATAATGGGAAAGTAGTCACTCCAACGTCTCCGCAATCAAATAAATGAACTGTATCAAATGGATTTGTACTGGAGTAGCTGACAATGAAATCATCAGGATCAGAACATCCTGTGCACATGAATACCACAAAAATATTGGCATTCAGCGATATCTCTGTTTCTTCTGGCAGATAAACAATCATTTTTTCACACATGAATGTGCACGCGTTTGGATCTGTGACAGTAATCACTACATCCATAGTTGAAATATTTCCACAACCGTCTGTCGCTGTAAAGATTACTGTAGTAATTCCTACAGGGTAATTACCGCTTGCATTTGAACCTGAATTGACGCCATAAGGAGAGTTATTTGTGATGGAAACACCAGCACAATCAGTAGCTGAAGCGATCAACGAGAAGAAAGCAACACAATTCGCGTTGGCTAACTTTGTCATGTCATTGATATTGGTAAATAATGGCGGCACCATATCCTGAACATTGATCGTTTGCACAAACGTAAATGTGGCTGTTGGAGTCTGACAATTGTCAACAATCGTCCATGTACGGGTAATGATCCTACATGGTGTATTCGGATTATTATCGATGATCATTTGGGTAACATCGACATGCGTCACCACAGGATTTGCACACTGCAGCGCACTTGGATTTATCACTGGCACACCATTAGGTATATTCTGCGGTTCAGTAGAATTACAAATATTGACACTTACGGGTGAGGGTGGCCAGGTGATATCACCCAGATCTAACGGATCCGGATTCGTAATGGTGACAATCTGGATACATGTCGTTGTATTACCGGAACCATCTGTTGCTGTGAATGTCCTTACGATCGTTCCAATGTTACAATTGTTCAGATTAAGCACATGTGTTTCTGTGATGGTTACCGGTGGACAATTGTCATTCCCGGTAGCATTCCCAAATTGACTTGTATTATTCGGATTAGTTACATTGTGACAGTCCACCGTAAGATTTGCCGGACAAGAAATAGTAGGCGGCAGATTATCGACGACAGTAACTACGGCTGTACATGTAGCAGTATTACCCGCTTGATCTGTTACCGTCAGGGTCACAATATTAGGCCCCAGGTTAGTACAGTTGAAATTTGTTTGTGTGAGCGTAAAAGTGAGATTGCCTCCATTACAGCCTCCACCGGATCCATTGTTAATCTGGCTCGGATCAATAGATGCATTTCCATTCACGTCAAGGAAAATAGTTACGTTCTGGCATATTGCAACTAATCCACCACCACCTTCAACTACTGTCACAACGGCCGTGCAATTGGATGAATTCAAGGCACAATCCGTAACCGTTAGTGTTACAATATTATTACCAATGTCATCGCAGTCAAAAGTAATTGGTGTGACTTCCAATGTCACAGGTCCACAATTATCCGTGGATCCACTTCCAATTTGAGATGGTGTAATAGTAACAGTTCCGCTACCCACAAGAGTAACTGTGATGTTTGCGGCTACGCAAACTGGTGCGGTAGTATCGTCCAGAACGATGGACTGGTTGCAGGTACCTGTATTGCCGCAATCGTCTGTTGCTCTCCAGGTCCTGATGATCGTAAATTCCTGCGGACACGCAGTTCCTATGCTTACATCAGTAAATGTAATGGTTGGTGTTGCATCACAAACATCGGTTGCTGAAGCCGACCCTGTGTTAGCCGGAGCAGTGCTTGCAGAACATTCAATAGTGACATTTACAGGGCAGGTCACAAGAGGAGCAGCACTATCCGTAACAATAATAGTCTGTACACATGTACTCGAATTGCCACAATCATCAGTGGCTACCCATGTCCTTGTTATAATTTGTAATTGAGGGCAAGGGCCACCTGTCACAACATCTGAAAATGTTATAGTCGGTGTAGCATCGCACACATCGGTTGCAGTTGCTGTACCGGTATTTGCAGGCAATGTACTTGCATTGCATTGAATGGTTACATTAGCAGGACATGTGATAGCAGGTCCTATGATGTCATTTAAGGTTACCGTTTGTATGCATGTGCTCGAATTCCCGCAATGATCTGTGGCTCTCCATGTTCTGCTGATTGAAAAACCAAGCGGACATCCACCACCGGCAATGGTAACATCAGTAAACGTTATTAACGGAATGACATCACAATTATCTGTTGCAGTAGCAGTACCTGTCACTGGCGGTAATGTAGATTGAGAACATTCAATGGTTACATTCGGAGGACACGTAATCTGAGGGCCAACACTGTCGTCCACAAAAATGATCTGTGTACAAGAGGTGTTGTTACCGCATCCGTCTGATGCAGTCCATGTTCTGGTGATGGTTAACTCTTGTGGACATGAACCGGCGACTGTTACATCACTAAATGTTATAGCAGGGCTACCTGAACAGTTGTCTGTTGCAGTTGCTGTCCCTGTATTTGCAGGCAGGGTACTTGCTGTACACTGTATAGTCAAATTCGCAGGACATGTGATCACAGGTACCGAATTGTCATCAAGGGTAATCGTTTGCAGGCATGTACTATTATTTCCACAATCATCCGTCGCTGACCATGTTCGCCTTATCGTGCTTTCTTGTGTGCATGCTCCGGCTATTATCACATCTGCAAATGTAATATTTGGAGTTGTGTCACAATTATCTGTTGCAGTTGCAGTACCAGTATTAGCCGGCAGTGTGCTCGCAGTACAAAGTATGGTTACATTTCCTGGACAGGTAATGGATGGAGCGACACTATCATCCACCACTATAGTTTGAATACATACGCTCGAATTGCCACAATCATCTGTTGCTCTCCATGTTCTTGAAATAGTTCTTTCCTGAGGACAAGCTGCACCTACAGTTACATCTGTAAATGTAATGGTTGGTGTTGCATCGCAATTATCAGTTGCCGTAGCTGTTCCCGTATTTGCAGGCAATGTATTAGCCGTACACTGTATGGTCAGATTTCCGGGACATGATATAACAGGTGCTGTACTATCATCCACAAAAATAGATTGAATACATGTGGCTGAATTTCCACAATCATCCGTTGCTGTCCAGGTTCGGGTTATCGTTCTTTCTTGTGGGCAAATTCCTCCAACTGTCACATCTGTAAAAGAGATAACCGTAGATGGATCACAATTATCCGTCGCCGTAGCTGTACCTGTATTAGCAGGCAGCGTGCTTGCAGTACATTGTATTGTTAAATTATTCGGGCAGGAAATGATAGGAGGCGTTGCATCGTGTACTACAATAAGTTGTATGCATGTGCTTGAATTGCCACAATCGTCTGTAGCCGTCCAGGTTCTGGTGATTGTAAACGTCTGTGGGCCTGACGGGTTTGACACATCTGAAAAAGTAATGCTCGGAGTTGCATCGCAATTGTCAGTGGCTGTTGCAGTTCCGGTAAAAGATGGATTCGTAGTTGACGAACACTCGATAGAAAGATTTGGTGGACATGTAATGACAGGTGCGAGGTTATCATCTACTACAATCGTCTGCAGACATGTGCTTGAATTACCACAATCGTCAGTCGCTTTCCATGTCCTTCTGATGGTTCTCTCTTGTGGACAAGCAGCTCCAATGGTTACATCAGAAAAAGTCACTGTAGGGGTAAGATCACAATGATCTGATGCCGTAGCGGTTCCTGTGTTCGCCGGCAATGTGCTTGCCGTACATGTAATTATAACATTAGAAGGACACGTAATCACGGGTGGTGTACTGTCAGTCAAAACAATCGTTTGCATACAGGTGCTCATGTTACCACTATCATCTGTTGCTTTCCATGTTCTCATGATTATATATCCTACAGCGCAATTCACTGTGGAAACCGTTACATCGCTGTAAGTTATAGTAGGTGAAGTATCACATCCGTCAAATGCAGTGGCAGTTCCTGTATTTGCTGGTAATGTGCTTGAATTACAATCAATAGTTACATTCCCGGGACAAATTATTGTAGGAGGCGTATTATCTCTGACAGTGACAGTGTAAGAACACATGCTGGAGTTACCACATGGATCGGTGGCACGTATGGTTATGACAGTTGTGCCTACACCTAGCGAGACTGTATTCCCAGGTGAAAAAATACCCGGGACACCACTCACGAATATGTCAATATCGATCATATTTGTATTTGAACAAGCATCGGATACGAACGGCGAAGGCAACGTGTAATTGGCAGTACATAAATTCGAGGAGGCATTAACTGTTACATTGGTCGGGCAAATAATAATTGGAGGCACATTATCAATAATCAGGATCGTCTGTAAATGCGTCATGGTACCACTATTGCACCAGTCGGTCACAGTCCATAATCTCAATATCTTCCGTGCTCCATTGCACATTGGTACAATCTGGTCGGTATGGTACACCACAATCTGACATGTAGAACCCAATGGTTCACCATTAAATGTAGGTTCACCTGTCACAGAAGGATCAATGTTTGGATTCAAACAGCTTACAGTAATATCAGAAGGAAAAATGATCTGGCTGATCTGTGGTTTTTTCAGGAATATCACATCCTGGCATGTTGAACTATTGCCGGAGGCATCTGTAGCTGTCCAGGTTACGTTTATTCGTTGTGTGAAACCATCCGGATTACAAGGTAAATTCTGAATCGTATATGAAAACCATAAGTCAGGATCAGGATCACAATTGTCCGTCACAGATTCGATCAGGCTCTCAAAATCAATAGATGGGATATCAATATTACATGGTAGCGTATCACTCGTACAAACCAGTACCGGCTTCAGCTTATCTTCAACGTGTACAGTTGACATACAGCTATTCCCGGTAGGTATTTCAGTTACAACTACCATGACATCAAGACCCAACTGAGCACAGAAAACCGTGTCATTCAATGGTCCCATGATGTCGATGTCATACATATTAGCCGGATATACTGGTGCGCTGACAAGTGTCAGTGCTGTTAGCACTGCATATCCTCCCAGTCCCAATGACACATTTACATTCGGCTTGCAGGCTAATGCTAATGAAGATGCATGTCCGGCATTGCTACCGGTCAAGATTTCCACACCATCCCAACAGATAGTCCAGCCCTTCAAGTTATTGACTCCAGGATCATCAATCAGCTTATCTGTTGAGCCAGATGCAGTCAATGTATGAAGAAGAAGAACAATCGAAGCGGCTATTATTATGAAGCCTTTCTTTGAAAGATACGATACTGAATTACCTAGTGTTTTCATCACTATTACAATTAATATTTGTTAAAAAACGGCAACTACAACAGTAAGCCTAGAAATGCAGCCGATTCATTTCTAACTTGATAAGTTTCAATCTATATGGAGGAAAATCGCAACAAAATATCCGATGGAGGTTCTCCCTCCATCAGATCAATTCACTATTATCATTCTATTGGTACTATGTTGAAAATCAGATTTGATTTCGTATGTATACATCCCTCCCCCTCTCAATTCAGATTTATGAATGACAAATTCATTTTCACCTGCTATTAAGCGGACATCTCTGCTGAGTACTAATCTTCCATTCAGGTCATAGAAATTAATCATCGCATCTTCCTGGCGGATACTTTGATAAAGTATCGTTGTCTGATCTTTAAATGGATTAGGCCTGTTATATAGCTGCTGAATGTTTTGACTTACCGCAGACATTTGAATGCGAATAGGATTTGCTTCATCTGCAACATATGCTAAAGGTGTCGTTGGTTGTGGCTTGAGAAATAACTTAAAAGGGAACGTTCTGGAAGATTTTTGCTTCACCCACATCGTGAGGAGCAACATACGGTCAGTGCTCCACTTACCTGAAGTGAATGCAAGTATTGAAGCTCCCTCACCCGGAGCTTGTGGCATCCTGATATCTTCTTTTGATAAGTTTTCTCCCGGATTCCAATCCACCAACTCGTAAGTGGATTCATCCCAAAGGAATGAAAACTGAACAGCATTGAATTTCTCTGCATGCAACAAATTAATATCAACTCTGAATACTTCCTGTTCAGGTTGAGGAGATACAACATATTGTATTTCACAGGACTGATCTCCTCTCGGAAGAACCATACTATTCCCTAATTGGGTATTTGCTGTCAAATTGACGTCACCAATCTTGACAGCATCAAAATTGACATCATTCATATTTGTACTAAACGGTTTGATCGTATATGTTTCCGGCCATGTTGATATCCATGGATTTTGCGGATCCGGAAAAACATGAGCTTCATCGATAAATCGCCAGGAAGGACTATTAGGAAGCTCATCATAATATCCCAGAATTAATTTGCGTAATTGAAGGATATCAATAGCTGTAATGCTTTGACTATTGTTCGCATCTGCAGCTATAAATTGAAATGGACTTTCAAAAGATTTAATTCCCAATAAATGTTTTTGAATCTGAACAAGATCTAATGTGGTTACACCGTTTTTGGCATCACCCTGTTTTATAGGTCTTACCACAAATTGTCCACCAAATGGCATTGCAGGAAAAACAAAATATCCATTGGATCCGCTTGCCGATCCTGCGAGATTGCTACCGTCAAGATAAACCATCGCTCCTGCGAGATTACCTGATCCCGGAACTTTAATATTACCTGATATTACCCCTGTTCCACCTAACTGATTCGGACAAATGGCATTATTATCCTGAACGTCAACTGAAGTAATACAAAAATCTGTTAGACCATTTGTATCAATTGCCCACAACTCTATTTCGTTAGGTCCAATATCACTGCAGTCAAATATTTTGGTGACATCATTTGGATCCGAACTGAATGCCAATGTGATTGGATTACCACATGGATGATCACTTCCAGCATCAAACATTTCAGCTTGAAGTGTCACCATTCCCCAGTCCGCCGTTCCATCACCGTTTAAATCCATAGCCATTAAATTGGTGCTCAAGCCATCAATACATTTTGCAGATGGAGGCTTACAGCTTACCACACTCACACTTTGCTCCACTGTGGTGATATTCCCACAGTGATCCCACACGGAGTATAGAATGCGATGAGAGCCAATGGGAATATTTCGTGAAAATTCAATTGATTCACCGGTCAATACTGGTGAAATAAAATCGAATGAACCATTATTGTCGAGATCGACAGTATATGTCCAGCTTAGTGAGCTGGCTGTTGAACAATCATCATGTGCCGCAGCATCAAAATTCAGTGTGAGTCCTCCACAAGCAGGATCGAATGAACATGTAGAAATATCTTCAAGAGGCTCAATGATCGGAGGTACATTATTCGTGACTTTGATAACCTGCAGATGTGTCCATATGCCTCCGGAAGGTGTATTTAATTGACACCAATCTATGACCGTCCATGTTCGTAATATCTTGAAACAAGGCTGATCCTGGGCAAATGCAAAAACATCATCATCGTAACTTACACCTATGAGATCACACTGCTCTTCAATAAAGAATGGAGCATTATAAGGCGCTGCTAAATCCTCCGGATCCAATGAATCCAGTTCACAGATATCAGTGGTAATGAGGTCTGATGGCCATGTAATATCTGAAAGACTAAATGGATCATAATTGATGATGGTGATGACCTGTTGACATGAAGATTGTCTGCCACCATCATCAGTGGCAATGAAAGTTCTTACTATAGATCCGGCACCACAATTATTTACGGTTATACTTGCCGTGGAAGTTACAGTGACTCCGCAATTGTCCAGGGCTAATCCATCCAGGCCTACACATTGGATTCCCGGAAGGCCGTCACCCGGATCATCAATACAGATTTGATCCCGGTCTGCCTCATTTAATTCTACATCTCCAAAAACACCAAGGTTACCGGCAGTATATGGAAACTGGCAACTAATAGTCAGATTGTTGGGGCAAATAATCGATGGTGGCAACTTATCCTGAACTTCTACCTGTACCATGCAATCATTAAAGTGACCTGTTAAATATGTATCTGAGACGGGACCCGGTACAGGTGGTGAATCATAAACACGTAAAATAATTCTGATCGGATTATGAGCAATATCTGCACAGCAAAATTGAACAAAGTCATCAAAAGCGTTGCCTGGATTTCCTGGATTCTGACAGGAGGATCCGGCCTGAGTAGTCATTCTTTTTACTTTAAAATAAACAGGGCCACAATTATCATAGCTGGCTGCATCAAATGTCGATGCAGGAATCAGTGTGGTTCCAAAATTATTTACTGGGATATTCAGACTTTGATTACATACCGGGCTAGGTGGTGCAAGGTCCAGAACAGATACAAACATTGTATCTACACCTTCAAGACCGCAATCATTCGTTGCTTTATAAATTATTCTGTGTACACCAACCGGGAGATTTGAAACTAGTCCTCCGTTTGTAAACATGGTTCCAAATGGTCCTTCTGTCCGGACAGTCCATGACGTTGAACAATCCTCAGTGATCAGGGCTGGAGGTAAAATAACGTCAGCGCTACACTCACTTGAGCCTGTGGAAGCCGTAAGATCGGCCGGGGCATTGACAACAGGTGGGGTTCTATCTACGATTTCAATGACCTGGACAGAATCCACGAAAATATTATTAGCGCACCAATCGTAAACTGTCCAGGTTCTGAAAATCTTATAAGAACCCGAGCAAACCGCAACAGTGATATCAGACGAAAGAGAAATTAGATTACAAAATGTACCATTGAGTACATTTTCTCCTTCGACTGTTGGGTAGCCCGTATTTGCTGGAGTTGTATTGGGTGAAGGAAAACAGGAAAGTGCATTGACTCCGGTAAGATCAGGTGGAAAGACAACATCAACTAAATCAGCTTTTGCAAGTGAAATTAATTGTTCGCAGGTAGTGGCATTATTATATACATCCACCACGATGTAAGTTCTTTCATACTGAGAAATAATATTACCGGTGCAATTTCCTGAAGATATTAATACATCATCTCTGAATATGGATTGGATAGCTGAACAATCTGAAATATCAGCCTCTGTTAATCCTAAATATTCTGAAAGGTCTGTATTACAGGCAAGGGTGACATCATCGGGACAATCCACTATGGGGGCCTGCTTATCAACAACCATAATAAAGGTCATGCAGGATTGGCCTGAAGAAGGATTGCTGACTATGACCATAAAGGTTTGCCCTATCATGCTGGTATCGATAACATTGCCAATAGGAATTCCATTATCGATGATCTGGACATCAATCGGACCTGAGCAACCACTTACAAAAACACCTATGATGTTATATGTAAGAATATCACTGCAGTCAGATGAAAGAGAAATCGGAACCGGAGGACTGGTAGGAGGACAGACCATAATACAACCCTGAGCACGTATGCCGGTAGGCATCGTGATGCTTAATGCCATAACAATACTGAGCACCAGGAAAAAATATCCTTTAAAACCAGAGGTAGCTAGTTTTTCCATAAGAGACTATTTGGGTTAATCAAACTTTGTTACTGCTTTGGGAGCAAGTCTTTGGGATGGGACAATTTACATATTATGATTTTTTATAAATTGATATGCACAGATTTTTAACTCAATACACATTACAAATATATGTAATATATTATCAATACCAATAGTCGATATTATTTTTTTCAATATTATCTTAACATATATATTATTAAATAATGTTTTATGCATTTATATTCAATGATATAACTATATAATGATGGGAATCTAAAGACAAAATCACACCCTAAAACATTTCACCACTGAGCTTTAAATCGGGAATTGGACTCTGATTAAGGAAGATTTTAGTGTCTGGCCAACTAAATGATTCATTAACCATAATTACTTCTGTGCCCAGATACTTGTGATGGCGGGATGATTTCAGAGATAACTGTCAGGATATGAAGAGCTTGTAATAAGGAATGAAGATTTGCTCATAACCTCAAAAGAAAAGCCTCCCTCCAACGAATTGGAGAGAGGCCATCCCAAAAACCGATTTATATTTCTATAAACCCGTCGCTATTTCAGCTTCTTACTCGATGATTACCATCTTCTTAGTTGCTGTGTACTCGTTAGCGTCGAGCCTGTAGTAAAGTACTCCTACTGAAGGAATCTCTTTGCTGCTCACGGATATTGTGTTATATCCCTTTACAGAAGCCTGATCCTGTGTTAATAGTACTTTTCCTGTTACATCAAATAGTGTCAGGGTTACATTTCCTGCAGATGGCAGGTCGTAGCCGATCACTGTGTTACCCTTGAATGGATTTGGTTCGTTCTGATACAGTGCGAACTCTGCTCCATGCTGAGCACCACGGAAAGTCAGCTTCAAGCTCTTGATATCATCCATAGTATTATAAGCTTCTGCCTGTGTTTCTTTCGAATTCAGAGCAATCATTGAGCTTACTTTACCCGGAGCTGTAGCCTGGAACTTAAGTGTGAACAATACATCAGATGCAGCAGCGCTTAAGCCACCTACCTTATGCCAGCTCGCTGTTAACGTGCTACCAAATACACCCATGTTGTCATCACTCATGTTAATGATTCCAGATTCTACTCCACGGAATTCAAGTCCTTGTGTCTGCAGTGTAAACTGGTAGCCTTCGATAGCTGCAAAATCAGCTGAAGTGATCGCCAGATCTACCATTTCACCGGTAGTCACTGTGCGGTCAAGAGTTACGAAGCTTACTACACCCTTTTCACTTCTTGGCAATACCTGTGTGGCATTTGCCTGAACTGTATTGTTTACATCACCGATCTTAATCGCTACAAAATCCTTGTCATATTGATTTGCACTCATATTGACAACGTCAATCACTTCATCAAATGGCCATGGATGTGTAGGATCAGCAAACTGGAATGCTTTGTCTACGAATCTCCAGCTCTTGTTAGCAGGAAGTTCTGTGTAGATACCCAGGATCAGCTTACGTAATTCCACAAGGTCAATTGCACTTACACTCTGGCTATTGTTAGCATCAGCAGCAATCAAGTCATAAGGAGTTGATAATGCTTCAATGCCTAACAAATGCTTCTGTATACGTACTAAGTCTAGTGTAGATACACCATTTCTGTGTGCATCATTACGATCAGCGTTCAGTGTGTAGTTTTCTGGTATGATGATACCAGTAAAGTTGTATTTACCATTTTCTACTGTTACGTAGGTTGGGAATACATGACCAGGACTTGTCAATGTAACTGCTACCTTCTCAACAGCCTGTACATCTTCTGTCAGAATTTCTCCTGCCAGTATGCTTCCTGTTGTATCAGTATCACAAACATTAGCATTATCAGTGATCACGATGGTGGTTGTGCAGAAATCTTTATTCCGCTCACTCCAACTGATCTGTCCGTTACAATTATCATCTGTTCCTCCGTCTGCTACCCAGATATTCACACTCAACTCAACACCGAATGCTGGTACATTGTCGCATGTGTATGTGAAGCTTGGTGTATAACTATCACCGCTAAAGCTGTACAATAAATCTTCTTCTGCTGTACAATCATCAAAGCTTGATGCATTGAAGTCTTTAGCCCAGATAGTTACCTGGCCTCCGAATGGCATAACTACTGTGCTCAATCCGTTGATACATACTGGTGATGGCTGTTTGCAATCTTCCAGACGTAACAGGTATTCGCAATGGCTCCAGTTTCCGCAACCATCTTCTGCACTCCACAATATTCTGTGATAGTCTCCGCAGAATGGGCTGTTGTATGGTATACCGTTGTTACGGATCACCTGGCTTGCATTTGTCCTTGTATCAAAACAAAGATCTGCATTGTGGCTTGAATCAGTAGCTATCGATGTCAATGGTTTAACATAGATGAACTCATCTCCGTTGAACATGAACAGTTTCACATCATAGTTTACAATGTCGCTACATGTTTCATGTACTGTCTGGCACAGGTTCAAATGAACACTGCAGCTTGATGATAATGGATTGTCGTGTCCAAGGAATGCCTGGTTGTTGTTTGGCAATGATACGCCTTCGTCAGCAACACACAAGGTTACTGGTCCGGTTGGGCAATTCAGGAATTCTGGTCCTTCGTTGTCGTGTACCTTGATCACCTGTATAAAATGCCATAGGCCTTCTCCTGTTAAAGGATTGTACTGGCACCAGTCGATGATCGACCATGTACGTAAGATCTTGAAGCATGCTCCATCTACAAAGTCAAATCG